>BNJV01000728.1_pt1 | contig 47921 bp, 55 predicted proteins | sample 8540591 | NCBI WGS metagenome assembly BNJV01 (sample SAMD00202457, study PRJDB9452) | human saliva metagenome | host: Homo sapiens | reverse complement strand
GATCTCTATCATTAGTCTTGTTTTTAGCCTTTGTCTTGGCAAGTATCGCTGCTTATATTTTTGAAGAAAAGAGAAAAATAAGCTAGCCTAAAAATGAAGCGAGTGGGACAGAAATCGGTAATGCGTTAGAATTCGATTTCGTCGTCCCACTCCGCACAGATTGAAATGAGGGCTGTAAAAGCTGATGAAATCAGCCTAGTGAAACCCACTCAACCACTGCGTCTTCTTGACAATCCAAAAACAATTAGAGGCTGGGACAAAAGTCCTAGCCTCGTTTTTATTCTTCTGGCCTTAAATGATCGGATGATGGGGTTTTTACAAACCTTTCTATAAGGGTTAGGGTTGTAGTCAGAAGTCATTTCCGAACGTTTTCAAGAAAATTTCAGGAAAAACTTGACATTTTAGGGAAAGAGAGTATGATTGTTTGTGAACTGTTGAACAAGTGTTTTTAAGGAGAAGATCCGATGTCGACTAAGGTGATTCTGTTAAAATGACAGCAGTTCAAGCATAAAAAATCTATAGAGCGTTGCGTCCGAAAGTCTAAACAGACACGGCTCTTTAAAAACAAAAGGAGACAACATGAATACTTATTTCCAAAAGAAACTCTCGAACATCAAATTGACCCTTGGTCAAATGATAGGTGGTTACCACCGGTTGGTTGCTGGGATGAAAAAACTCGGTTGGCTTGGAAGTTTGAAAGCCATCTGGGACGATCTATTTGCCCACCGTAGCCTAGGTGCCTGGATCTACCTATTAGTCTTGGGAAGTTTCCCATTGTGGCTGGAGCTTATTTTCAAGCACCACATAGTGGATTGGATCGGAATGACCTGTAGCCTGACGGGGATTATCTGTGTGATCTTTGTATCGGAAGGTCGGGCAAGTAACTATCTCTTCGGTTTGGTCAATTCCGTTATTTATCTGATACTTGCCTTACAGAGCAAGTTCTATGGTGAAGTGTTAACGACACTATACTTTACCGTCATGCAACCTATTGGTCTCTTTGTTTGGATCTATCAAGCGCAATTTAAAAAGAGCAACAAGAATTTGTTGCCCGTAAGCTGGATGCGGTAGGCTGGACCAAGTACTTGTCGATCAGTGCCATCTGGTGGCTGGTATTTGGCTATATATACCAATCAGTTGGAGCCAATCGGCCTTTCCGGGATTCCGTTACAGATGCGACCAATGGTGTCGGCCAACTCTTGATGACGGCTGTCTACCGCGAACAGTGGATTTTCTGGGCAGCCACCAATGTATTCTCCATCTATCTTTGGTGGGGAAAAAGCCTTCAAATTCAAGGAAAATACTTAATTTACTTGATCAATAGTCTGGTTGGTTGGTACCAATGGACGAAGGCAGCCAAGAAAGGCTACTAATAACAATCAATAAACTACAAGAGGTTGGGCATCTTGCTCCACCTCTTTTTGTGATAGACTGATTTTTGAGATCTCGTAGAAAAAACTCTCATTTCAAAGAAGTAAAAGGAAAGAACAGAGGGCAATATATTTGCCTCTCTGAAGGATCCTACCTAGAAAGCTGGGCATGGGGCATTTGTAAAAATAAAAGCCTTCACCATCTTCTAGACGACCCTGTGGCAGCAAACTAAAAAAAGCTTAGAATCCCAACCACAAACTGGGGTCCTATGCTTTTTGTATGTAGTTAAGGCAAGTCTTTACTGATTTACTGGTCGTAGTCTAAGACATTGTTTTCGATGACAAACTTAGATTCCGCGGTAATGCTAGCTGCTCCTAGTTGCAACTGCGAACTGCCATCCGGTTTCATGATGTGCCACTGACCGTCCTTGTGAGCAAAGATGGCCTGAAATGTGAGGTTTTTCGCTCTTGTCTCGAATGGGTAGAACAAATGCTTGATCAGTATTCTCTAAGAGAATCTCTTCTTTTTTTCTTCAAAGTTATAGATATAAAATTGCCCAGTTCTTTGTCCCAAACCATGAAGCTCATCGACTTTTTGCCAATGCTCAAACTTATTCCGAACAAGGGATTCATTATAAATCTTGTTGAAGGCTTCGTTCCGTTTCTTCGTTTCTTCCTCGTCTAGTTTTTTCTGAAACTCTGCAACCTTTTTAGTCGTTTGGATGGTTTGTCTATTTTGCTCCCTGATTTGCTGGCGGTGGATGACTCGCATCATTCTTGCAGCAACGCCCAGGATGACGAGGATGGATACAAGGCTGATTTTAGTTTTAGCATTATTTTTCATAGATGATTCTCCCTATTCTATCATTGATCCTATTATACCCTTTGAAAGATAGGATAGTCAAATTTATCTTGTGATGACCTCACCTGCAGATCTGCATGGAGACTATAGGATTTTATCAGATTTTCATTGACGAAGGACCCTTTATTTGATAGGCTAGAGAAATAGAAATGAATTGGAGTTCAAAGGATAAAGGAGCTGGGTAAGTGGCACGCATTTTATTAATCGAGGATAATAATGATATCCAAGAAATTTTGTATAGTCTTTTAAGCGAAGAGCATGAGGTGCTTCAGGCTTTTTCAGGTACAGAAGGTTTGAGGCTCTTTCAGCAAGAAAGCATTGATTTGGTCCTTCTTGATATCATGCTTCCTGGGAAAAATGGAGATCAGGTTCTTGAGGAAATCCGTTTGCAGAGTCAGGTACCAGTCATCATGATGACAGCACTTGGAGATAAACACCTCATTAGCCAGTATCTCCTTGCAGGAGCCAATGATTATATCGTCAAGCCCTTTAATCTGGATGAGGTGGCGGCTCGGGTGACGGTGCAACTGAGAAATTACGTTACTCCGGCACAGGAAGCTCCATCATCGAAAAAGCCGACTTTTAAAAATCTGGTCCTGAACCCAGAAAGCTTTGAACTGGAGTCTGGAGAAAAAACGCTTCGCTTAGGCAAGAAGGAATTTCAAATTTTTGAAACTTTATTGGCACATCCAAAGAAGATTTTCACCAAAGAAGAATTGTATGAGACAGTCTGGGAAGAAGTCTATCTGCCTGGGAGATAATACGCTCAATGCCCAATTGAGCAATCTCCGAAAGAAAATTGCCCAACTCGATCCTAATGAGGATTACATTGAAACCGTCTGGGGCTTGGGTGTTCGCTTGAAAGGAGACAAGTAATGTGGGGAGTGGTTCTAGTTTTTAGTCGTCCTTGTCCTTCTCTTAGGGACTGGGCTACGTTCGCCTACTTTCTGCCTTAAAGGATTTGCAGGAGCAGATCCAAAAAGAAGCTCCAAAGCGGGAGTGGGGTACGGCTGACCTCCCAAGTTTCAAAAAAAGAATTGGTCGCCTTGACCAAGCAGGTCAGTGAGCTCTTTGACCAGATCGAGCGGACCAATCGAATTGCCTTTCAAGAGAAGAAAACCTTGGATATGGCCATCAGTAATATTGCTCACGATATTCGGACGCCTTTGACCATTGCGTCTGGTTATACCCAACAAATCATCAAGGGTGGGACGCAAGAAGAGGAAAAAGCTGAAGAAAAATTGCTTCCAATCTTCAAGTCGTCTCAAAACGCTTGGAATCTCTCTTGGAATACAGACGCTTGATGGAGGGTGCTATTGAACCTCGGCTTTCAGACGTTAATCTCAGCCAAGTCCTAACCCAGCAGTTGTTCCAGTATTATGATAGCTTGTCTGAGGCGGGGATTGCCCTAGAGGTAGAGCTAGAAGAGCATCTCCATTATGCTACCGATCCTGAGCTTTGGGAGCGCCTCTTGCAAAATATGCTCAGCAATGTCCTCAAGCATGGGAAGGAGAAGGCACGATTGACCCTGATGTCGGACACGGACACGATTCAGGGTTGAGCTACGCAATATTGTGCAACAACCGATTCAGCACTTAGACCAACTGGCTAGTCGATTCTACTCCGAAAAATCTATCGGACACAGAAGAGTCTTCTGGTTTGGGTCTCTACATCATTCAAAATTTTGTAGAGATCTTAGGGGGAGATTTGCAACTGGCAACGGAGGCAGACTGGTTTATCTTAACCATTACATTAAAAAATAAGAGAGTGGGACAGAAATCGGTCATTCGTTAGAATTCGATTTCATCGTCCCACCTCCGCACAGTTGAGTAGGGCTGTAAAAGCTGATGAAGTCAGCCTAGTAGAGCCCACTCAACCACTGCGTCTTGCTCGACAATCCAAAGACAATTGAGAGGCTAGGACTTTTGTCCCAGCCTCTTTGTTTTTATAAATCTTTGTGTTTAAAGGTAGCTAGTCCCAGGAAGCCGAAAACAAGGATGAATCCAAGGGCGATAGAGAGGGTGTTGTTGGTTGCTGTCGTACTTTGGACCATGGAATATTGGAATTCCAAGTTTAGATAGTGGAGAAGATCAATGTCTTTAAAGAAGAGCGCAGGAAGGCTTAAGAAGATATTTCCAATGAAGTAGCCAACGAAGGCCAAGGTGATGGATTGGCTAGCGTAAAGAAGGAAGGAAATGATGCTGACCCAAGCCAAGGTGGAAAGGAACTGAATCAGCACGGTTAGACCAAAATGAGCAAGGAAGTGCTCTGGCATGGTACCCATTCCATTGTAGAGGGTCGCGAGCAAGAAGACGAGACCATAAGAAACAAGAAATTGGAATAGAGCAATGGTCAGGACAACTGCACTTTTGGCAAAGTAGTAGCTGGTGCGCGAAACGCCGTAGGCCAGACTGTTCTTGTATAAGTTTTGTGTTAAGTCTGTTCCCAGGACCAAGGTGATGACAATAATGGTAAAGAGAATGGTCACACTGATGCTAGCGGAGTAGTTGGTCAAGGCTTTAAAGCCCGTCCAAACTTCTGTCGCTTGGGGTAATTTGGATTCCGTATTGACACCGACGTGACCGGTAGCACCAAAAATGACTCCAGACAGGATGTTGAGAACGAGAATGGCTTCTGTAATCCAAAAACCTTTGGAGCGAAAAAGTCTATAAAAATCTGCTTGAATGGTATGCAACATGATAAATCTCCTAAATGAAATATGTGGGATAAGTAATACAAGACGGTGGTTTGACTAATCTACCAAGTCTGTAAAGAATTTCTCCAAATCTTGGCGGGCATAGTAGATTTCGTCCACATCAATATCTGCTTGAACGAGAGCTTTGACAATGACTTTAATATCGTGAGTTTGTCCGAAAATATGGATTTCTCCATCCTTATCGATGACTTTGATACGGTGATGGAGTTGATCTTGAATCAGTTGACTCGCAAGGGCTAGCTGGCTGGTCTTGAGGATGATGTAGTCTTCGCCTTGCTCCTCGAATTCGGCCTTGCTAATTTCTTTGATTAGGCGTCCTTGGTCTACAATGCCAAAACGATTGGCAACCAGGTAGAGTTCAGAGAGGATGTGACTGGAAATGAGGATGGTCATGCCGAGTTCATCGTTGAGGCGCTTGATCATCTGACGGAATTCCTTAATTCCGACAGGATCGAGACCATTGATGGGTTCATCTAGAATGAGGAAGTCGGGTTTGGCAATGAGCGCGATGGCAATTCCCAACCGTTGTTTCATCCCTAGTGAAAAATCACGGAATTTCTTCTTACCTGTATTATTCAGACCGACATAGTTCAGGGTTTCTTTGATGACCTGGTCGGGATTGGGGATATGGCGTGCCTTGCAATAGTAGACTAGGTTTTGATAAGCGGTCATATGCTTGTGGGCCACGGGACTCTCGATGACGGATCCGACCCTTTTCAGAGCTTGGGTCCACTGGGAACGATTCGTGGAAGCGAAGAGAGAGACGCTTCCGTCAGTTTCTTGAATCAGCTGGGTGATGATCTTGATGAGGGTGGTTTTCCCAGCCCCGTTCTTACCGATCAGGCCATAAACGTCACCTTTGCGAATGGTGAGATTCACATCATTTAAGGCGTATTGATGACCAAATTTTTTACTCAAATGGGAAATTTCTAATACTTTTTCCATGGTTTTCTCCTTCGTCCAAATGACTAGTTGTTTTCTTTACACTCTTAGTATACAGCTTGCTTTTCAAATAACTATCAAGCAATTCTCAAATATTTCTAAAAAAACGGGAGTGGGACAGAACGAATTTTGACTAAAAATCGTTCGTTGTCCCACCCCCGCAAAGCTGATTAGGTCATCTTTGGAGCTTAAAAGGCGAACAAAGATGCCAATCAGCTACTGCGTCTTGCAGTTATAACTATCATATATAAGAGACTGGACACTTTATGCCCAGCCTCTGTTCCTATTTAAATTCACCAACAAACTCCTTGATGGCTTGCGCGAGTTCATAGGGTTTCTCTGTATTGAGTAGATGGCCTCCGTCTGCGATTTCTTGATAGCGACCCTTGGGCAGGAGCTTGGCCAACTTTTTAGAAGAGGACTGATTAGCCCAATCTTTGCTGCCACAAATCACCAAGCTAGGGAGAGAGCAAGCTTTAGCAGTATCGGTTAGATTGAGTCCTTTTAATTCGGTCAAGATTTGAAGCATCTGTTGTTTATTGGCATCTTGCTTTGCAAAGACATGCTTGGGAAGCAGACGAAAGAGGAGGATCTGGAGCCTGTAGAGGGGATTGGTGGTGAGTTTGTATTGTGTTCCTGCAAGGACCAATCCCTTGAGTTGTGGAAAGTCTTGGCTGGAGAGATCAAGTGCAAGGACACCACCTAGTGAGAGGCCTACCAGAATAAAGGGTTCACTCTCTTGCTGGAGGCGCTCCATCAGCCTTGCTTTGACCTCCTGATAGCTTTCGCTTGGATGAGAGAAAATATCAAAAGTTTTGGAGTGCAAGGGTGAAAGGGCATATTGGACTCCTTGCCAAGAGAGGACATCCTGCCCTAGTCCATGTAAAAAAATCAGTTTCATTAGGAATCCTTTCTTTGAAAATCGAGTTCGTAGAGACCACGAAGGGCATTGCAGGCATAGACTCTGTCAGCAAGTTCTAAATCCTTCAGCGTCAAGAGTTTTTCTTCCACCTGCTGGGTCTCAAGAAGATGGCGCCGGTAGATGCCATCTAATAATGGGAGGTGAGCTGGTGGGGTATAGAGCTTGCCTTTGATTTCAAGGACAAGATTGCCAATGGTCGTTTCTAACAAACTGCCATCAGTCAGATAGAAGATCTGCTCGTGATGTTTAGTAGCTAAATGATTTCGCTGACTCGTTTTGAAATAAGTAACTGGCGTCGCTAGATCTAGCTTTTGTTCGGTCAATTGGGCCTGCAGATAGCTAGCTGGCAAGTCTGTTAGCTCGGTGATCGTCAGTTGGAAGCTTCCGTTTTTCTGCAAGGCAATGCGACAACGGTAGTCAAGGCTAGGATCCAAATGAGTGAGCTCTTCTTGAAGGTCATTCAGGAGTGTTGGCTCATTAAAAGGATAGGCGAAGTAGCGGCTGGCCTCTCTCAAACGGGTCAGGTGTTGCTCCAGGAAAGACAGCTCACCTTGATGGATGAGACCGGTCGTCAAAAGCTCAAATCGAGGCTCTTGCCGGTAAAGGACAGCTGATTTTTGCTTGGTTTCCTGGTATTCGCCTTCCCATTTACTATCCCAAGTGATGCCACCACCAACGCCATAGATAGCTTTGGTGCCTTGCATTTGAAGGGTCCGGATGGCCACATTAAAAATCCGTTTCCCCCTTGGAAGAAGGATGCCGATCGTTCCGCAGTAGACTCCACGAGGAGCAATCTCTGTCTTTTGGATGATTTCCATAGTAGAAATCTTCGGTGCGCCTGTGATCGATCCACAAGGGAAGAGGGCTTGGAAGGTTTGGACCAGATCGACTTCGGGTCGCAAGCGACTTTCAATGGTCGACGTCATCTGCCAAACGGTGGAGTATTGCTCGACTTGGCAGAGGCGGGTCACCTGCTCACTTCCAATTTCCGAAATCTGATTCATGTCATTGCGCAGGAGATCCACAATCATCATGTTTTCCGCCCGATTTTTGGGGTCTGCTTCTAGCCAGGCTGCCTCTTGAAGATCCGTTTGGTTGGTGAGACCGCGACGAGTCGTTCCCTTCATGGGGCGCGTGGTCAATAGACGATCTTCTTGTTCAAAAAAGAGCTCAGGACTAATGGAGAGAATGGACACATCATCGTGCTGGATGAAGGCGTTGTAATGGGCCTTCTGCTCTACCACCAAGCGATTGTAGATGGCCAAAGGATCTTCCTTTAGTTCTTGAGAAAGCTGGACGGTGTAGTTGACTTGGTAGGTGTCTCCCTGGCGGATGTGGTGATGAATGGACTTGATCGCTTCTTGGTAGGCAGGAGCCTCGACCTCTTCCTTCCAATTGGCTGGAAGGTCCACAGCCTCGTAGTCCTCTGGGAAAGGAAGGGTTTCGACCTCTTGGTGGATGGTGAAGTAGAGGAGATACTCTCCCATGAGGGGTGCAGGATGGACAGCTAATTTTTCTCAAAAGCAGGAGCGGCTTCATAGCTGACATAGCCAACGGCATAAAAACCAGCCTCCTGGTAAGTTTCCACTTCTTTAAGAAGTGCCTCTACTTGGTCGATGTCTCTGGTTTTTAATTCTTTTATGGGCTCGGTGAAAAGGTGACGCAATCCAAGCTCTTTAAAATCAATAATCGTTTGTTTGTGCATGCTTTGAGTATATCAAAAATAGAGGAAAAAAGGTAGATAAGCTTCTAAAGATTCCTTGCTTGGTCCTCTCTTTCATGCTAAAATAACCATAGAATCTGCATTTTGCAAGGAGTAGGAACATGCAAAAGAATTCCCTCTACAATACTTCTAGTATTAGTCTCTTTCAATACCTCTTTGCGATTGCAGTGATTTTGGTGCATAGTGGTCGCTTAACCTCCTATGAGCCACTGCATTTTGGATTCAAGAGTATGCTCGGACGGCTAGCGGTGCCATTTTTTATCGTCTGTGCCAGTTTTTTCCTCAAGCAATCCCTAGGGAATTCTAAGAAAATGAAGGCCTATCTGGTCAAAATTGTTAAAACCTATCTATTTTGGAGTTGTGTCTATTTACCATATGCCTGGATCTTTTTTTCTAGCCTCAAACTCCCTGTCTATCTTTTTCCAGCAGGTGTTCTCATTGCACTGATCTATCTGGGAATGTGCTACCAACTCTGGTATATCCCGGCCTTTTTGCTGGGCTTGTTTTTGGTCAATCAACTGGTCAAACGCTTGGGCATGGTTTGGGCAGGGTGATCACCTTGCTCCTCTATTGCTGGGGCTTGATCGAGACCTATTCGGCTTACCTGGACACCACGAGTCTTCTAAAAGGCTACCAGCTCTATAGCAACCTATTTTTCACAGCGCGAAATGGTCTCTTCTATACGCCTATTTTTATCTTTATGGGTTATTATCTGTATGATCATTTTGATTCACCAAGCTTTAGGGTTCACCGTTGGCAAAAAGTAGCTCTTGCCTTTGGACTCTTCTGTTTAGAAGGCATGATCATTTTTAGAAATGAAGGAATCGATAAGAACTTTTTCTTTCTCCTTCCTTTTGTGACCGTTTATTTTGTCAATGCCTGCCTGCGATCGTCTTTTCTAAAAACCTATGATCTACAGTATTTAAAACAGATGAGTATGGCCCTTTACTTTTCCCATCCGATCTTTATCGAGTTGGCGCGCTATGGCTTTAGGACTCTCCCTCTTTCTTATCCAGACAGAGGCAAGCTGATTTTTGTGGTGGCCTTGTTTGGAAGCCATCTCTTTGGAGTGGCCATGCTGTGGTTTCAAGATCGAAAGAAAAAGACTTCATCGATGTAAGAGATGGTGAAGTTTTTTTGATCTTGGGAGATAAAGGGGCTTTCTGGGCTCTTACCCAGGTTTCTCTATCTATCGTTTCTTTAGTCTAGTCCTATAAGATTACTGGGAAGGAGTAGGGAGGACGACCAATAGGATACAAGAGGTGGGCATGTTGCTCCACCTCTTTTTGTGATATACTAGAGTAGTTTTTGAGACCTTATGGAAAAACGCTCATTTCAAAGAAGTAAAAGGAGAAAAACATGGACATCTTTTTTTGAGGAGTATATCAGGTATCCTCGTCATCCTAGGTATGATTTTAGTGGGCTTTGTCATAGGTGAAAAAGGTTGGTTTGATGACAAGTCAAGTGGCCTGATCGCACAGCTGGTCACCCAAGTTGCTCTTCCCTGCTATATGCTCTACACTATCACACAGCGCTTTACGGTAGCTGACCTCCTAAAAATGTTGCCAGCATTGCGGTTTCCTGCCCTGTCTATGGTCGTTTTGCTTGGAATAGCAACAGCAGTAGCCAGGATTTTTGCAGTGAGCCAGGACCGTCGTGGCCTCTTTATTTCCATGTTTTTTAATTCCAATACCATTTTCGTGGGGCTCCCCATTAACCAAGCCCTCTTCGGGGATGCTAGTATTCCCTATGTTTTGATTTATTACATGTGTAATACAACCTTTTTTTCTGGACCTTGGGGACCTACCTGATCCAGCAGGGATGGTGAGGGAGAAGCTCAGTTTGATCTCAAAACGAGTCTGAAAAAAGTCTTTTCTCCCCCTCTGATGGGCTTTCTCTTAGGACTAGTCCTGGTGATGTTGCGGATGAAGTTACCAGCCTTTTTTAGCCAGTGATTTACAGTACCTGGGCAATTTAACGACTCCCTTATCCATGATATTTATCGGTTTATCAGTGTCTCATATAGGAGTGAAGCAGTTGGTTCTCAAAAAGGATCAGCTACTGATTCTATTAGGTCGCTTCGTGGTTGCTCCTCTCTTGATGGCGACCATTGTTTACTGGGCCCCTCTTCCTAGCTTGATGAAGCAAGTCTTTATCATCCAGTCCGCCATGCCAGTGATGACCAATGCCCCAGTCGTTGCCAGACTCTACGGAGCCGATAGTGATTACGCAGCGGTCATGGTGACAGAGACAACCCTGGCCACCATGGTGGTGATTCCCATACTCATGGTGCTGATGGCTTAATAAATAAAAAGAACTCAAGTTTTCATTGATAAAACTTGAGTTTTTCTTATATGAGGGCTAATAAAATAGTGATTACCAGAGCAATTCCCAATCGAATGACATGGTGGGCTAGATTGAAGTTTTCTTTGTGCTTGCCATTCCAATAGGCTCCGTAGCAAATCAACCCACAGCCAATCAGCCAAAGAGATAGTGCGACAATCGGCAAGAAGAAGTAGAGGATGAGAGATAAGGTCGCAAGGCTACTTCCGATAAGAAGAAGCCGATTTCCTAGAGTATCCTTGCCCTTTCTTAATTCTGAAAGGCTAGCCGATAAATGAAGAAGAGCAAAAGCAAGGGCTAAGAAGGCTGTAATAATACCAAGAAGAATGGAGAAGAACATACTGTTTCCTTTTCAAAAAGAGATTTTTGGATATGAGGATTATATATCAAGGTCTACGACTCATTTTAGAAAGTACCACAAATGATAATCCAAGGTTTATAAAGATAAGAGCTAAAGTAATGAAAGAGTAGCCATACAGCCTGATTGGGATTTTATTTTTAAGAAAGTATAGAGAAAATAAACTCGTAAAAAAATGCCAGTTAGCAATCCAGGCACATATTTTTCGAATGACAATTGTCTGAATAAGATGTCCAACCACATGATAGATATAAGCGATTACAATGGTTGTGTAAATGGTATAGTTGTTAAATTGGTAACTAAGATAAAGTGTTATCATTAGAAGTAAAAGTTGCTCCATGACAATGGCATTGAAAGCAAAAGGGGTGTAAAAAATGAAGATTTTTTTATATGGAATTTGTAATGATATTTTTTTGACAAAAGATGGCATCCATATGATTTCTTCCAGTTCATGAAGCATGAATAAACTTGGAAAAAAAGGAAATAAAATTGTAAGGTGAGACATGAAAGCTAGTCCTTTCTAGATAACATGTGGTTCATTTAGAGTTTGCGTGCAGTATCTCTAAATAAAAGCGAACAACTTCTTGCTCGTTATAAGATTTCCCTTTTTTCAACCACCAGCTGATCGTTTCAATGAAGTTGCTGACGACCAGGTGCTTGAGATAAGAGTGAGGAATGTCGGGGTGTGATTGAATCAGTTCGTCTGCTAACATTGGATAGACGTCATGTTCCAGTTCTTTTCGCAGTTGCCGGATAAAATAATCGTTTTTGGAGAGCAAGAGGCTGCTTACATGGTCTTGATTTTTTTTGAAATGCTGAAAGATATGGGCCAAGTAGTCTTTTGGAGAGAGGTGTTCATCACGCTCAAAGAGATGGTGAAAGAGCTTTTGGCAGAGCTCATCCAGTAGTAACTCTTTGCTTTCATAATGGCTGTAAAAAGTCGAACGCCCTACATCAGCGAGGTCAATAATTTCCTGAACCGTGATGGTCTCGTAGTCTTTTTTGTTGAGTAATTGTAAAAAAGCATTATAAATAGCTTTCCGAGTTTTGGTGATGCGACGATCTTGAACTGGCATATAGACAATGCGAACAAACTGTTCAGTAATGTACATAGCGAACGGTTTTGCTTCTATCCTTTCTTTTCGTTCTAGGAGATAATAATAGTAAAGGAATGATTTTATTCCCATTATACCATATACTAAAGGAGATCAAAAATTGAGTTCAAAATTTGCGGTCTGGCTAGCTTTTTTCTTAAATTTGAGTTATGCCATTGTCGAGTTTATCGCTGGTGGAGTATTTGGTTCTAGTGCGGTTCTTGCTGACTCAGTTCATGACTTAGGGAGATGCGGTTGCAATTGGAGTATCAGCTGTTCTAGAAACAATCTCCAATCGTGAAGAGGATAGTCGCTACACCTTGGGGTACAAAGCGATTTAGCCTTCTAGGAGCTTTGATAACGGCTGTGATTCTGATGACAGGATCTGTTTTTGTCATTTTGGAAAATCTAACAAAAACTATTTCATCCCCAACCTGTCAATGATGAGGGCATTCTCTGGCTAGGAATCATTGCGGTTACGATCAATGTGCTAGCAAGTTTAGTGGTTCGTAAAGGAAAAAAACAAAGAACGAATCTATTCTTAGCCTGCATTTTTTGGAAGACACCTTGGGTTGGGTCGCCGTCATCCTGATGGCTATTGTCCTCCGATTTACGGATTGGTATATTTTAGATCCTCTCTTGTCGCTGGTCATTTCCTTCTTTATCTTGTCAAAAGCCATTCCACGTTTTTGGTCTACGCTCAGGATTTTCCTCGATGCTGTGCCAGAAGGAGTAGATATCGAGCAAGTAACGAGTGATTTGGAGCAATTGGAGTATGTGGCCAGTGTGAATCAGCTGAATCTCTGGACCATGGATGGTTTGGAAAAGAACGCCATTGTCCATGTTTGTCTGGAGCAGATAGAAGACATGGAAGCGAGTAAAACAGCTATCCGTCATCATCTAAAGGACATTGGCTTTCATAATATTACCATTGAAGTGGATAGCGATCAAGATAGTCATGCCTGCCATAAACGGGATATCCATGCCATAGAGAGTCAGAGCGGACATGATCACCACCATCATTAAGGTTTGTTTTTAAACTCTTAGAGGCTTCTCTAGGAGTTTTTTTGACATTAAACTCTCTAAAGTATGCCTTTTCATGCTAAAATAGAACAAACGTGGAACAAGGAGTAATTATGAGTAAAAGAGCTGTGTTGATGATGACTTTTGGGTCGCCCGAAGAGATTACCTATGAAGGAGTAGCGGAGTTTTTCACGAATATCCGGCGTGGTGTTCGTCCTGAACCACATGAAATTCAGACTTTATATGACAATTACGTACGAATTGGTGGAACTCCACTCCAAAGGATAACTAGAGAAGAAGTGGATTTGGTTGCTTCTGCTCTTGGAGAACACGCATCCGTATACTTTGCTAATAAATTTTCCCGCCCTTTTATCACTGATGTAATCAAAGAGATGGAGAATGACGGAATTGAAGAATGTTTGTGCTTGATTTTAGAGCCCCATTATTCTTACTATTCCGTCATGGGATATGAGAAATTTTTAGAAAGTGAGCAGATTAGATTCCAAATTATCAAGGATTGGTATCAAGAACCTTCACTTCTCCACTATTGGGCTGATGAGATTCGAAATATTTTTAGATCAAATTAGAGATGACAGCTATAAGGTGATTTTTTCAGCTCATAGTGTCCCAGTTTTGGCACTTGATTTTGGCGATCCTTATATCGATCAGATTTATGACAATACTCGCTTGATTGTGGAAATTTTAGGCCTTGAAGAAGACCAGTATACCAATACATGGCAGAGTGAAAGTGATATTGGTATTCCTTGGATTAAGCCTGATGTCTTAGAATACCTTCGTGATGAGAAGGAACACCCTGACCACTATATTTTTGTCCCGATAGCTTTTATTAGTGAGCATATTGAGGTTCTTTTTGATAATGATGTGGAGTGTAAGGAGCTTTGTCATGAGCTTGGTGTGGCCTATCACCGTCCTCCTATGCCAAATAGTGATTCTCGATTGATCAAAGCCCTTCTTTCAACCATTCAGTCTCATATAGACGGTGACTATCGTTACTATCAACCTCAACTAGAGACTTTTGATGAGTTGGAAGCCCCTTCAAACTCAGGAAAGATTTTAGAAGAGGCAGAAGATATTCAGATGCCTGATTTCGTCAAAAAATTGATTGCTAAAAAAGGTCGAGAGAATGTCAAGATGCCCTATCTAGTTAAGAAAATGCTTGAAAAGAAGTATGGAAAAAAATATGATTAAGTAACTAAATATGACCGTAATTGGGAGTGTTTGATGTGAGCGATTTCTTGTTAAAAAGTGTATACTATCAGAAAAAGAAAGAATAGAGGTTATGATATGAAATCAGCAGTTTATACCAAAGCTGGTCAAGTGGGTCTAGTAGAAGTGGAGCGTCCACGCATCGAAGCACCAGATGATGTCATTCTCCGTATCGTTCGCACCTGTGTCTGTGGCTCTGATCTCTGGAGCTACCGCAATCCAGATATTGAAGTAGGCCACCAAAATAGTGGTCACGAAGCCATTGGGATCGTTGAAGAAATCGGTGAGGCCATTACAACTGTCAAACCGGGGGACTTTGTGATTGCGCCTTTCACCCATGGTTGTGGGGAGTGTGATGCTTGTCGTGCAGGCTATGACGGGACTTGTGACCGCCATATTGGGACCAACTGGTCTGATGGGGTGCAAGCAGAGTACATGCGCTTTGAATACGCCAACTGGGCTCTTGTCAAAATACCTGGGCAACCGTCTGATTATACTGAAGCCATGCTCAAATCCTTCTTGACGCTAGCAGATGTCATGCCGACAGGTTACCATGCAGCGCGTGTAGCAAATGTACAAAAAGGGTGATAAGGTCGTCGTTATCGGAGATGGTGCTGTTGGTCAATGTGCCGTGATTGCAGCTAAGATGCGTGGTGCCTCACAAATTGTCCTTATGAGTCGTCACGAAGACCGCCAACAAATGGCTCTGGAATCAGGTGCGACTGCCGTTGTGGCTGAACGTGGGGAAGAAGGCATTGCCAAGGTCCGTGAAATCCTTGGTGGAGGAGCGGATGCAGCTCTTGAATGTGTAGGAACCGCAGCTGCCGTCGATCAAGCACTTGGGGTGCTTCACAATGGAGGACGTTTAGGTTTTGTCGGCGTTCCTCATTACAATAATCGTGCCCTTGGTTCAACCTTTGCCCAGAATATCTCAGTTGCAGGTGGAGCAGCCTCTGTTACCACCTATGACAAACAGTTCTTGCTCAAGGCTGTTCTTGATGGCGACATTAATCCAGGACGCGTCTTTACCCATAGTTATAATTTGGATGAGATTGATCAAGCCTATAAAGACATGGATGAACGCAAGACCATTAAGGCTATGATTGTGATTGAATAACGAAAAGAGAGTGGGACAGAAATCGGTCATTCGTTAGAATTCGATTTCGTTGTCCCACCTCCGCACAGTTGAGTAGGGCTGTAAAAGCTGATGAAATCAGCTTAGTAGAAACCCACTCAACCACTGCGTCTTGCTAGACAATCCAAAAGACAATTGAGAGGCTAGGACTTTTTGTCCCAGCCTCTTTTTAGTTAAATGAACTCTTATTTCAAATCTGACATCACTTGCTTCTTGGTGAAGGTGCGCTCTTGTTTGTTGGCGAGCGCCTTGATGCGTGCATCTAAAAGAATAGCACGGCCTTCAGCGCTTCGGGTATAGATGAGGTCATACTTACCTAAGCTCTTTCGAATCTGCTCAACAAAGGCTTGCGCATCCTCTTTCCGTTTGTCAAAGAGGTTTGGTACAGCGAAATATTCTGTCTGATCGGTCACTTTTTCCTGTGCCTTCAGGATGTAACGTTGGTTTTCAATGGGTGCGAAAAATTCGATCATGGTTTGCGAAAAGAGTTCTTTCTCCCGCATGGTTCCGCCCTTCAAATAAATCAGCGTGTAGATAGCATCGTTTCTGTCTCGTACTACTTGGATTCGGGTTTCCTGGGTTTGAATCTGTCCCGAAAGAAGCAGGGCTTGGTGAATAGCTTGGCCAAAGACTTCTAAGCGTTTGTAAGGCTCTTATAGAGATAGTAGCGCAACCAAGCAAGGAGTGCAAGAACAGCTAAGAAGAAGAGAAGAATCAGAGAAGCTGAATTCCTTCCTCCTCTATGTGAATAGTAAATAAAGTTGGCGAAAGCATCGGTCAAAGTGCAGGCTGACAGCCACCGCGCCAGCTTTCTAGCATCAAAAAATAGAGCCAGAGGTAGGAAGTGTTTGTCCACTTGGACCTCATTTGCAATCTCCATATCCTCTGAAATAGGAAGGGCTTTTTGCCAGCCATCCCTGAGTTCTTGACGATGAGTGGAGCGCTCCAAGGTCTCTTCATTCAGTTTCTCTAAGTGTTTTTTGGTATAGCGGATATTGTCAAAGGATAGACGTTCGATTCCGGATTCGATGAAGGGTTCCTTGTAGTGGAGGCCTAAAAATTGCTTCATCCGTCTCTCTAAAAGCTCTAGATCAGGACTGTATTCTTTCAGCTGATCAGTGATGGCTTCGATCTCTTCCTTTTCAAGATCTGACTGTTCATACCATTTCTTTAGGGAAAGATTGATAGAGACTAAATGCCAGATATTACTGGTCTTATCTGGATCTTGGGGCCACACTCGGATGGCACGGCCTCGCATTTGGTTACTGAGCATAAAGCTACCGACAAAGCTCGCTAGGATCAGGGGAGTTGACACAAGGAGCATCCCAGCCTTCTCCTAGAAGAGACTTGGTTCCAACCACGACTTGGATGAGTCCTTCTTGAAAGAGTTGGGTCACAGCTGTCACTAAGTCATGTTGAGAACCAACCAAGCGAACCTTGAGAAAATCATCAGGGGATAATTGGCCGACACTTTGGTAAGTCAGTCGGTTCGCTCCTAGAAGCTCTTCTAGTCTTGCCTTAGTAACTGTCGGGATGATGACGATACTACCTGTTAGGACAGCGATGGCAGGTGGACTAGCTTGCTCTAGGCTTTCTATGCGAATGGATTCAAAATACGAGAGAACCCCCAATTGAGTGAATTGGGCCTCCTTGTCTCCTAGATGAACTTCAAAGTCTTGGCGAATGTAGTCTGTTAAGACCAGTTGGCGCAGTTGGCTTCCAAGAGCCCGGTATTCCGCCTTGAAGATCTCTCGAACTGCATTGAGTTTTCCAAGAGATTGGTTCAGCAGGAGGTCTTGTTTTTTGTTGCGGACCAGTTTGACTTGTCTTCGATCGATCAAGCTGGCAGCTTTTAATTCATGGAGGAGCTGCTTTTCGTATTCTTCTGGTAGATTATACCAGTGAGGGACCTGAAAGAGCAGACCTTGCAGGAGAATTTCTAGCCAGTCTAGGGTGAAAGCAGGTAGTTTTTTGGCTCCTAGAAGGTCCTCGAAACGTTGGGGAAAGGCGATTCCCTTGCTCCGAAGAAAGATCAGGGTAGCAGAGAGATACTTGGGTTCATTGAGCAACTCATCATCACTAATCTGACCTGATAAGGCCTGACAGGATTGTAGGTATTGGCAAAAGAGGGGATCTGAAGTCAGTTGTTGCAAGAGAGCATTCTTTTGTTGGCTAAAGGCGTCCAACTGAGCCTGCTCTTCCTTTGTTGGAAAGGCAAAGTAGACATAGTCTTGGTGGGGACAAAGGGTCTCTTCCTTGACCAATTCGGGAACCGTAATTTCCTCATCAATCTCACCACACATGCGGATATAGCGTTCCCAAAGGGCGGGGTCCCCTTCATAGGGAGGGGTAGCGGTGAGGGAAATCATCTTTAAGTCTGGGAAGGCTTGACGAAAGGCTTCCAAGCTCTTCCACCACTCATTGCGCAAGTGGTGACATTCATCCAAACAAAGGGTCCCGAGAGAAATGGCTTTGAAGGTGGTAAAGATATCGAATCCTTTTGAAATCAAAGATTTCAATCTCTGCCTGGTCATCGGTATCCTCAACTTGTGATTGGCCGACGACTTGATTCATGGCACTGTGTAAAGCCTGATAGGTAGCCACTGTAATCAGCTTAGGATGTTTGAGGTCCTGAGAGATCAATTGCTCCGCTTGGCTTTCATCTTTCAAAAAGGCCTGGATAATCCGGTCGACCCATTGTTGACGAATCGTGACCGTGGGGGCCAAGATTAGGGTTGGCTGGCCAAAGCGCCGGATAAATTCGATACCCAAGGTTGTTTTTCCAGAGCCAGGAGCCGCTACCAAATGTAGGTGACCATCCGCCATAAAAGCGTCACTCTTATCGAGAACGCGTTTTTGGTAGTGTCTCCATTGCCCTGTAAAAGCTAGTTCTTGTAACATTCGTTTCCTCCCTTGTACTGTCCCCATTATATCATAGTTGGAGGACAAGAATGTCCTGGTAGAAGTTGAAGATTTCCACTTGCTAAAAAAATGGCAAAGGGGATAATTTTTGTAGAGCTAAAAAGAGAGTGGGACAGAAATCGGTCATTCGTTAGAATTCGATTTCGTCGTCCAACCTCCGCACAGTCGAGTAGGGCTGTAAAGCTGATGAAATCAGCCTAGTAGAAACCCACTCAACCACTGCGTCTTGCCCGACAATCCAAAAATGAGAGGCTAGGACTTTGTACTGACCCCAAAAAGTTAGACAATTAATTTACACAAAGGATTTAGTTCTGTATTGCACAGGACTGAGTCCTTTTAGTTTTACCTTAATTCGTTTGTTGTTGTAATAGTCAATATAGTCTACAATAGCTTGTTCCAATTGGTTAAGTGACTTAAATGTATTCTCGTAACCATAAAACATTTCGGACTTAAGAATGCCAAGAAGGATTCCATCATGCCATTGTCTGGGCTATTACCCTTACGTGACATAGATGGCTTGATTCCTTTATCCTCTAAAAAAATGATGATAAAAAATCGTGTTGATATTGCCATCCTTGATCACTATGAAGAATGGTATTCTCGTAATGTTCCTCACCGAAAGCCTGGTCTAACATAGCTTTCACTTGTTCTAAGTTCGGCGAAGTTGAGAGATTATAAGCGATGATTTCGCTGTTAAAACCATCTAAAACTGGTGATAAATAGAGCTTTTGACTGCTTGCCGGAATGGCAAATTCTGTCACATCTGTGTAGCACTTTTCCATTGGTTTGGATGCTTCAAACTGGCGTTGAATAAGATTATCTGCTTTCTTACCAATCTCTCCTTGATATGAAGAGTACTTTCGTTTACGACGAATTCGAGCACTTAAACCAAGGACTCTCATCAAACGTTGGACTTTCTTATGGTTTACTATATAACCACGATTTCTCAATTCTAGAGTCATTCGGCGATAACCATAATTTCCTTTATGCTCAGTAAAAATAGCTTGAATTTCATCTTTAATATCATGATTTTTATCGCTTTTATCTAACTGCTTTAGCTGGTAATAATAGGTTGAACGAGCTAACTTAATAATCTTTAGAAGAGTCTCTAAAGCAAACTCTGTTACCAATCCTCGAACAATTTTCGTTTTTCTTCTTGCTCTTTCTCGTCCCTCAATCGGAGTTCTCTCAACTTTTTTAGAATGGCATTCTCCGCTCTCAGGTACTCATTTTCTGCTTGAAGCCGTTCTAACTCTGTCATCTCTTCGGGTTTCTTCTTTGGTTTACGTCCCATTTTAGGTGCTCTCCCTCTTGTTTTCTCAACAATAGTATACCCGTTTTTCTTATATTGTGCTATCCAATTAGGCAACATTCCAACACTTAGAAGAGCATAATCTAGAGACACCCTTATTTGAGAACGACCTTCAAGTAGAACTTTTATCAATGATCTCTTGTTTTAGTTCAGGTGAATAGTAACAATTCTTTCCTTTTTTGACGATTTCTATTCCATAACGATCAATCAATTTAATCATGTACTGAAGATTGGGAATTGTTATCCCAAATATATTTGAAATCTCTTTGAAGGTTCGCCCTTGTTTTCTAAGTTTATAGATCTGAACTTTATCTTTATAAGTTAATTTCATAATAAAAACACCCCAAAAGTTAGATTTTTTTCTGTCTAACTTTTTGGGGGTGCAGTTCACTCTGTCCTAGCCTCTTTTTCATGTTAATCTTTCTTTGTTTTGCGAGAAAGTGCAAAGGCAGCACCCATGCTGAGAAGACCAAGGCCAAGAGTTGTCAAGGCAGTTGAGGTCTTGCTTCCTGTATTTGGAAGGCTGGCTTCTTTTTGAGGAAGAGCTGCTGGTGCAATGTAGACTGCCGTTTTAACAGGCTCATTTTTAGCCGGTGTGAAGACTGTCGGTTTCGCAGGTGTTACAACAGCCGGTTTTTGAGGAGTAGGAGTCGGTGTTGCAGGCGTTTGGATGCTAGGTGTTTGTGGTTTTGCTTTCGCCACGCGATGAGTTTTTGAAATCAACTCATACTTGTCTGTTTGGACCTTGAAGACACGACCTTTTTGTACAGTTTCAACAACTTTATTGGCAAATTGAACGTTCAACAAGTCAGCAAAATCTTTGCGGATATCTAGGTAGAGACCATTTGTCCCATTGACCAATGGTGCAAAGTCTTTTTTAATAGATGTATATGTTTTACCAACTACGGTCAAAGAGATACCTGCATCTTGAAGGGCCTTCAGTGTTGCTTCTTTGGTTGGTGTATCTTTTGTAAGATCAATGTCCTCGTCTGTAATCAAGAAAGCAAAGCGATGGTTGTTTGCCCCAGTCCCCCAGTTGTAGTCCGCTGAAGTAGCGATGTGGTGCAATGGAACAGTAGCATTTTCATCAGCACCATAAGTTTTGATAGTTTTCAGAGCGGAAATAAAGGAATCTGGATCTGTTGTAAATTTAGAACCGTTGAAATCGTGGTATTTGGTATTGCGTTCACTTTCATATTCAACCAATCCCAAGCGTGCTTGGATATTTTTTGCAGATAAATTACGGACGAATGTCTCAACATTTTTCATCGTATCATTAATATGGTCGTCCATTGAGAACGATTTATCAATGACAAAGACGATGTCTGATGTTCCTTGGACTTCTTTTTTATTGACGACATCTGCTTCTTTTGTCACTTCGACTACAGTTGTTTTATTAACTGTTTCAGTTGTTGTCTCAGTGTAGTCAGCTGTTTCTTTGGTTGATGTAGCTGTCTTGGTAGATGACACTGGTTTTGAAGCGCCAACAGGTGTGTCTTGTTCTGCTAAGCTAGTCGTTTTGATGGTTGCTGTTGAAGTAGTGGTTGTGTCTGCACCGTCTGTTTTAGCAGATGGGCCTGTTTTTTTGACGTCCACAGCGATGATATCCCCAGTTTTTGCTTTATCAGCAGGAACAACTGGTGTATTAGCTTTGGCATTGATTTCTTCTGTTGCAGTCGTAATAGGTGATTTTGCTGCTGTAGTAGCTGCAGGAGCAGCTTGACTTGTGCTAGGAGCAACCTCATCAGCTGAAGCAATGGTAGCCCCTGTGAAGACTGTTCCTAAAACAACAGAAGCTAAGGTTAAAGTTTGTTTACGTGAAATAGTATATTTTTTCAAAATACGTCCCCTTTTTAATAAACTTTTTTCTATCATACAGGTTTTTGAAAAACTTGTCAACGGTATAATAATCAAGGGTTTACGAGCTTTTTATATCTCTAGTTATTGATAAAAAATCAAACGGGAGAAATATGCATAAAATAGGTTTAATATACAAATTATATAAAAAGAAATAGGATTCCTACAAATTTGCAGGAATCCTTATTTTATCGGCATTTCTACTATATTTTTTATCCGTAAAAATACTAGCTAGTCACTTTATTTATGTTTCTAAATCAACACATAGGTTTCAACTGCTTGCCCAGCCCCGTTTTCATTGTTGGTCTTTGTCACGACAGTCGCTCCCTCTTTCACTTCTTGTGGAGAGTTGCCCATAGCGACCCCGATGCCTGCTTTTTTGAGCATAGGGAGGTCGTTGAAGTTATCTCCCATGGTGAGGACTTCTTCTAAGCTCAAGTGGTAGTGGTTGGCGAGCTCAACCAAAGCATCCTCTTTAGAGACGTGCTTAGCTGTGACTTCTAGGTAGTTGGCTTTGGAGAGATAAAGGCGGTAGAAGGGAAGTCGTCGGCAGAAATAGTGCGATAGAGAGCTTGGATCTCTTCTGGCTCTCCAATTAAGAGCAATTTGTGAAGGGGCTTTGTCGCATCAAGCAAAGGATCCAATAGGGGAAGAATGAGAGGTTTTTCTCCTGTAATCCGGGCCTCCTCTTGACTCCATTGGTCAAGGCGGTCGGTCATCCAGTCTTTTCTACTATAGAGGTTGATCGAAACCTGAGGAAAGTGTTGGTTGGCCCAGTCAATAAAGTTCCGGGCCTCCGTCTTGTCCAAAGGGTGCTCGAAAAGAACCTGCTCTCCTTTTTGGATCAAGGCCCCATTGTAGCAGGCCATGGGGCAGTCTTCTATACCGAGTTCTCTGGCAATGGGAGCCATCCCTTTTGGAGAGCGAGCAGAGGCCAGTACGAAAGGAATGGTTTCGCGTTTTAAATCCGGGATCAACGCTGCCAACTGTGGATCGATCTGATGGTGGTCATTTAAGATGGTGCCATCGATATCGCTGATGATGAGACGAATGTGAGACATAACGCTTACCTCCTAATAGAGAATGGTGGTCTCGCTCCCAACCAGTTTAAGGATGTCAGGGCTTGGTTTTTGATCAGTCACCCAATAGTCAAATTGCTTGAGCCGAGCGAGATAATAGTTGGCATGTTGGTGGAACTTAGCACTTTCTGCCACCAGCACTTTGGTTCGAGTTCGCTCAAAAACGAGAGCCTTGACCGCGACGTCTTCAGCATCTTGGAAAGTTACTTCACCATTGGCTAAGCTACTCGCTCCAAAAAAAGCAAGATCAAAGCGAAGATTGTCCAGTATGTGTGCTTGATTGGCGTCATAGTAGAAGCGGTTTTTAGGGTAGAATTTTCCTCCTAAAAGATGAAAGTCAACCTGGGAATGGCTGCTGAGCTGGATGGCATTGTCAAGGGAGTGCGAATAAACGGTAACGGCTCTATCAAGCAGACTAGCAAGCAGGGTCATCGAGGTGGAAACATCGAGAAAGAGGACTTGTCCCTCTTGGATCAATTGCAGGGCCTTTTGGGCCATGCCTGTCTTTTCCTTGTTGGCTCTCTGGTTACGGTCTAGGTAAGAAGGGCCGGGTTCTTTGTTTAAGGGAAGGAGCCCACCATGGGTCCGGCGTACCAGCTGGCGTTGACTAAGGAGGGCAAAGTCTCTACGGATGGTATCTTTGGAGACCTTAAAGTAGTCCACCATTTCTTTGGCAGATAATTGCTTCTTCTCCTCTAAGAGTTTTAAGATTTTTTCGAGGCGTTGTTCCTGGTACATGAGTTGGCTCCTTCTTTCTCTTCTTATCTCTATTGTACTCGCTTTCACAAGCATATACAAGTGTTTCTTGCGCAATCTTAAGTGTTTTTGCTGTTTTTCTTATATAACCTTCTTTCTGACGTTTGTTTAAAAGGGGGAATTCTGCTATAATGTGTCAAAAACAAGTGGAGGTTTCCTATGGCCAGTGAATATGAAAAAATGATTGCAGGTGACTTTTATAGACCTGGAGACCCTGAATTACGGGCTTTGGCAAAAGCCTCTCGGGAGAAACAAGAGGCCTTTAACCAAGAGGTAGACCCTAAAAAGGGGCAACCATCATCAAAAGAGTGGTTTGGTTCTACCGGTGAAAACCTCTATCTCAATCGTCAAGTTCTTGTGGATTATGGGGTCAACATCCATCTGGGAGAAAATTTCTATGCCAATTACAATTTGACCATGTTGGATGTATGTCCCATTACCATTGGAAAGAATGCCATGATCGGTCCCAATTGCCAATTTTTGACGCCCTTGCACCCGCTGGATCCAGACGAGCGCAATTCTGGTCTGGAGTATGGCGCACCGATTAGGATAGGGGACAATTTCTGGGCAGGAGGAGGCGTCATCATTCTTCCTGGTGTGACGCTGGGCGACAATGTGGTCGCTGGAGCTGGGGCTGTCGTGACCAAGTCCTTTGGGGACAATGTGGTTCTTGGAGGAAACCCAGCCCGTGTCATCAAAGAAATACCCATCAAAAAGGAGAAACAATGATCCATAAGCATGAGATTCCGATTTTAGAGTTCGACGACAACCCACAGGCAGTCATTATGCCGACTCATGAGGGGTTAGACCTGCACCTACCTGAAAAATGCGTTTATGCTTTCTTAGAAGATGAGATTGATCGCTTTGCGAAAGTTGCTGGTGCCAAACAAGTAGCTAGCTTTGTCTCAGCTACCAAGACCTATCCGGTTTATGTCCTGGAGCATCAAGGAGAGGAAATCTGCTTGGCCCAAGCGCCAGTTGGATCAGCCCCTGCTGCTCAATTCATGGATTGGTTGATTGGTTATGGGGTGAAGAAGATTATTTCTGCAGGTAGCTGTGGCGTCTTGGTGGACATGGAAGAAAATGCCTTTTTGATCCCGACCAAGGCCTTGCGAGATGAGGGAGCTAGTTACCATTATGTAGCGCCTTCTCGGTATATAGAAGTGGATCGTCGCGCACTGACTGCCATTGAAACGGTTCTAAAACAAGCGGCCATTCCTTATCAAGAAGTTATGACTTGGTCGACGGACGGCTTTTATAGAGAAACGCCCGACAAGGTGGCCTATCGTATTGAAGAAGGGTGTAGTGTTGTGGAGATGGAGTGCGCCTCACTTGCAGCAGTGGCCCAGCTTCGTGATGCGGTTTGGGGCTTGCTCCTCTTTACCGCAGATTCTCTTGCAGATCTGGAAAATTATGACCAGCGTGACTGGGGATCTGAAGCATTCGAGAAAGCCTTAGAATTGTGCCTAGAAATAGTTCATCACTTGTAGGTCTACTCACTTTTTGATACAATAAAGCTATGTTAGTCAAATTATTTTTTAAACAATGGAAGTCCAAGATTAAAAGCCTGTCTCCGGCAAGACGGATCTTTTTTAGCTTTGCCTTGGTGATCTTGATTGGCTCCCTCTTATTGAGTCTGCCTTTTGTCCAGCAAGCGAGCTCAACAGCAGGCTATATCGACCACCTGTTTACAGCAGTCTCCATGGTCTGTGTGACGGGGCTCTTTACTCAGTCGGTAGCCTCGACCTATAATGGATGGGGGCAGTTGATCTGTATGCTCTTGATTCAGATCGGTGGCCTGGGGATCTTGACCTTTATCGGTCTCTTCTTTATGGAAAGCCGTCAAAAGCTCAGCTACAAGGACCGGCAGACCATTCGGGATAGCTTTGGCTTTAGTAATAACCAGAGCTTGGCTCGTTTTGTCCGTTCTATTTTCATTACCACCTTTACCATCGAAGGATTGGGAGCCTTGCTCCTCATGATTCGCTTCATTCCTCGTTTTGGCTGGGGCCATGGGATTTTTAACTCCATCTTTGTCGCGGTTTCTGCCTTTTGTAATGCGGGCTTTGACAATTTTGGGGGCGATAGTATGATGAGTTTCCAGACTGATTGGCTGGTGAACCTGACCTTGTCTGCCCTGATTATTACGGGGGGCTTGGGCTTTATGGTTTGGTTTGACCTCGCCACCAAGGCCCGCAATCAATCAGGACGGCGAACCTTACGCTTTCATACTAAGGTGGTTCTCTGGCTAACCGTTGCGATCCTCTTCTTTGGGACAGTAACCAGTCTCTTGACCGAGTTTGATAATCCAGCAACCATTGGGTCCCTTTCTTTCGGAGACAAGGTCTTGGTCAGCTTCTTCCAAACCGTCAGCATGCGGACAGCTGGTTTTGCCTCCTTAGATTATACAACAGTCCGGCCAGTGACGCTCTTTATCTATCTCTTGCAGATGTTTCTAGGTGGAGCACCAGGCGGGACAGCAGGGGGCATGAAGATCACTACCTTCCTAGTCTTGATCCTTTTGGCTCGCAAGGAATTGCTGGGACTACCCCATACCAACCTAGGCAAACGAACCGTCGAACCAGACTTGGTCCAACGTTCTTTTGGGACGGCGGTGATTTTCCAGTTGACCTTCTTAGTGGGGCTATTAGGAATCTGTTTGGTGACGCCGGATGGCCAACGCTTTATTTATTTGGTCTTTGAGGTAGTATCGGCTTTAGCGACAGTAGGTGTGACAGCCAATGTGACCTCGACCTTAAATGGAGCAGGGCTGGGGATCATCATGGTGCTTATGTTTATCGGTCGGATCGGCCCTTTGACCCTCATGGTTAGCTTGAACAATTACCAAGCCAAGAAAGCAGATACCTTGCAGTATGCCAAGGCAGACATCATTATCGGATAGGAGAAACTCATGGCGAATCGAACCATTGGAATTTTAGGATTAGGAATTTTTGGACAGAGTGTCCTGAAAACCCTGCAAGACCAGGATGTGGATATTATTGCGATTGATGATCACGCAGATGTGATCAACCAATATGAATCCATGATTACAACTGGAATTGTCGGGGATATTACGGACTTGGACCTCTTGGATGCAGTAGATATTGGGAACTGTGACACAGTCGTCATCGCGACGGGTGAAAACCTTGAGTCCAGTGTGCTGGCTGTCATGCACTGTAAGTCACTTGGTGTTGAGCACGTCATTGCCAAGGTCAAAAATGAAGTGACCAAGGAAGTCCTTGAGAAAATTGGGGCTGACTTGGTCATCCTACCAGAGGTAGAAGCGGGAATGTCCCTAGCTAAGATGATCCTCTTCCAACATGGGATTGAAGTCTTCCAGTTGGACGAAGAAGTGGTAGTGGCTGAGTTTACGGTTCCAGCTAGCTGGGTAGGAAAAAGCCTTCAAGACTTGGCTGTCAGAGAGGAATACCATCTCAATATTATCGGTTATCGAGATGCGGAAGACCAACCACTTCAGATTCAGATCAGTCCCGACTTTATCTGGCCAGAAGGCGTGCGCGTGATGGCGGTGACAGACAACCAGTATTTGGACAGAATCCAAGATTTGTTAGACTAATAGTGTAGAGAAAACGGCTGAAAGGCTGTTTCAGAATGTTGATGAGAGTGGGACAGAAATCGGTCATTCGTTAGGATTCGATTTCGTCGTCCCACCTCCACACAGTTGAGTAGGACTGTAAAAGCTGATGAAATCAGCCTAGTAGAGCCCACTCAACCACTGCGTCTTGCTCGACAATCCAAAGACAATTGAGAGGCTAGGACTTTTGTCCCAGCCTCTAAGTGATTCTGCAGAATAATGATTTTTATTTTTACTTCGCAGATGCCCTCTGTATCTTAATTTAGTCATGGAACTTCTTGGATTGCTGAAATCATCCACTGGATAATTTCACCTAACGTCCGTCTTCAAGGTCGTCAAGAATCTCTTGCCATTTTTCCTCATGCATGCCTTGGCAGATATGTTTGGATCGAGTCTCATGTATCTCTCAATCCATTGGGGAAGTTGATCTTATAAAATTTTAGGAAAGGCTCTGTCAGGTGTTGACAGGCCTTTTTTTGAGTGCTATAGTAAAATCGTAAACGCTTACACAGTGAGGCGAAGCAGATAAAAAGCGGGCAGTCAGATGCTCCATAAAAAGAGGAGGAAGACAAATGGCAGGATCAGTGATACAGGGAAAGAACTACCGAATCTCCGTATTAACGGAATCTTTGGTGCGCTTGGAATATTCAGAGGATGGTGTTTTTGAAGATGGACAGACGCAAGTTGTGCAAAATCGTGATTTTGGACCTGTTTCCTGTGAGGTTGTAGAGACAGAAGAGGTCCTCGATCTGCATACGGAGCATCTCCACCTTCATTTTGAAAAGGGACCTTTTACACCGGATCGGCTTTTTATCGAGCTCAAGGGTCAGTATGCAGTCTATGGTAGCCGGTGGCACTATGGAGATCAGCCTGAGACCTTGAAAGGGACCAGTCGGACGCTTGACGAGGTCGATGGAGCTATGGAGTTGGAAGATGGGATCTTGAGCAAGGCAGGCTACGCTCTTTTGGACGATTCCAGTTCCTACTTGTATGATGTCGAAAGCGGATTTAGAGCACGGCCATGTCCAGAAGTGGATCTGTATTTCTTCGGTTATGGGCGCGATTATCTAGGGGCCTTGAAAGATTTTTACCATCTGACGGGACAGACCCCCCTCTTGCCACGTTATGCTCTGGGAAACTGGTGGAGTCGGTATTGGCCTTATACCAGTCAGGAGTACACAGATTTGATGGATCGCTTCAAAGCAGAAGGGGTGCCTTTAGCTGTCAGTGTGATCGATATGGACTGGCACAAGACAGAGATTCCTGCTCGCTTTGGAAGTGGTTGGACGGGCTATAGTTGGAACCGGGACTTGATTCCTGATCCAGCTGCCTTCTTACATGGTCTGCATGAGCGTGGTTTAAAGGTGACCTTAAATGTCCATCCGGCAGATGGCATTCGCGCCTTTGAAGATGCTTATCCCATGGTCGCAAAACACTTGGGATTAGATGCGGAAAAAGAAGAAGCGGCTAGCTTTGACTTTTACAGTCCAGACTTTCGCGAAGCTTATTTCGAAGATGTCCACCATCCCTTGGAAAAACAAGGAGTCGACTTTTGGTGGATTGATTGGCAACAGGGAAGTCATGGCAAGATGGATCCCCTTTGGTTGTTAAATCACTATCATTATCTAGACAATTGCCGAAAAGGCCAAGCTGGTCTCATCTTATCGCGTTATGGGGGTCCTGGCAGCCACCGGTATCCGATCGGTTTTTCAGGGGATACCATTGTGACATGGGAATCCCTAGCCTTTCAACCCTATTTTACCAGCACAGCTTCAAATATCGGTTATACGTGGTGGAGTCACGATATTGGTGGCCATATGAGGGGTTACTATGATGAAGACTTGGCACTTCGCTGGTTGCAATTTGGGGTCTTCAGCCCGATCAATCGTCTCCATAGTTCTTGTAATGCCTTTAACAGCAAGGAACCGTGGTTTTACTCGTCTGAGACCTGTCGCTGGATGAAGCAGTATTTGCGCCTGCGTCACAGCTTTACTACCTTATCTTTACACCATGAATGTGGCGACGCATGAAGAAGGACTACCTTTGGTTCAACCCCTCTATTACCATTACCCAAACCAAGAAGAGGCTTATGAGGCTAAAAATCAATATTTCTTTGGTAGTGAACTCATGGTGGCCCCAATTACAGAGGCTCTGGATCCTGTCTATCATAGTGCTTCTGTGAGTGTTTGGTTCCCAGACGGAGTTTGGTATGATTTCTTCCATGATTGGAAGTACGAAGGGAAAGGCAAGCTTACAGTCTTTAGAGCTAGCCAGGATATTCCGGTCTTTGCGCGTGCAGGAGCCATCATCCCTATGGATGCACAACCGCAGACAGGGGTAGAGCTTCCAGAAATGCTGGACTGGCATCTCTTCCCAGGTGACAATCGTTCCTTCGTACTCGTTGAAGGAGAAGGAGCTAGCAAGGTTGAAACCTGCCTAACTGTCAATTGGGATGAAAGAAAGATTAGGCTGGATTTAACAGGTGATATAGTCTTGCTTCCTGAAAAGAGACAGCACCGGTTCTTCCTCCATACCTTAGAGATAGCCCCTATCTTAGTGGATAATCACAGTCAGGAGATTGCGATGGGTGAGCTGCAATCGCGTCCTAGCGAAAAGAAGATCGGATGTTTGAGCTCTTGAAATCTGCCAACCTGGCCTACGATAGGAAAGAATGAATTGTTTGTGGCTTGTTCAACAGCCAAGGATTGGAAACAGTTGATGAAGATCATCACACCTTTAGAGGAAGGTTTGCGTCAACGTCTCTTTGAAGTGGTTTATTCCAGTGAAGAGAATGAAGACTTGTAAATTCTTGCAATTTCAACCCCTTATTTTTTTATAAGATGAAAGTGATTTCACAAGCATGAAAGGAGAAGAAAAAAATGGAACAAAAAAATGGTGGCATAATGCCGTAATTTACCAAGTATATCCCAAAAAGTTTCAAGGATAGTAATGGCGATGGGCATTGGAGATCTCAAAGGGGATCACAAGCAAGTTAGACTACTTGGAAAAAAATTAGGGATTACAGCCATCTGGCTTTCGCCAGTCTACAAGAGTCCCATGGATGATAACGGCTATGACATTTCAGATTATGAGGGATATTGCCTCCATCTTTGGGACGATGGAAGATATGGAAGAATTGATCGCAGAAGGCCATAAGCGCAAGATCAAAAATCATCATGGACTTGGTGGTCAACCATACCTCTGATGAGCATGCTTGGTTTATCGAAGCGCGTGAAAATCCAGACAGCCCTAAAGCGGGATTTCTATATTTGGCGGGATGAGCCCAAATGGTATTATTTCTGCTTTTAGTGGTTCTGCTTGGGAATTTGATGAGGCCTCTGGTCAATATTATCTACATAACTTTAGCAAGAAGCAACCAGACCTCAACTGGGAAAACGAGGAGCTTCGTCATCAGATTTATGACATGATGAATTTCTGGATTGACAAGGGCATTGGTGGCTTCCGTATGGATGTCATCGATATGATCGGTAAGATCCCAGATCAGGAAATCATCAGCAATGGTCCCATGCTCCATCCTTACTTGAAGGAAATGAATCAAGCCACCTTTGGCGATAAGGATCTGCTCACCGTAGGAGAAACTTGGGGAGCGACTCCAGAGATTGCTAAGCAATATTCTAATCCAAAAAATCAAGAATTGTCCATGGTTTTCCAATTTGAACACATTGGTCTTCAATACCAACCAGGGCAACCAAAATGGTACTACGCCAAGGAATTGGATGTGCCTAAATTGAAGGAAATTTTCACCAAGTGGCAGACAGAATTGGGGACAGAAGAAGGCTGGAATTCGCTCTTTTGGAACAACCATGATCTCCCACGAATTGTGTCCACTTGGGGGGATGATGGCGACTATCGGGTCAAATCTGCCAAGGCTTTGGCTATTCTGCTTCACTTGATGAAGGGAACTCCTTATATCTATCAAGGCGAAGAAATTGGGATGACCAATTATCCATTTGAGACCCTTGAGGACGTAGAAGATATCGAGTCAATCAACTATGCCCATGAAGCCTTAGAAAAAGGTCTACCGCTTGAAGTGATCATGGATCAAATCCGCCATATTGGTCGGGACAATGCACGGACACCGATGCAGTGGAATCATGAAGCAGAAGCTGGCTTTACGACAGGTCGTCCATGGCTTGCGGTCAACCCAAACTATAAAGAGATCAATGTAGAGGCTGCCCTGGCAGATCCAGACTCTATATTCTATACCTACCAAGCTCTCATTGCCTTACGAAAAAGAGCAGCCTTGGCTTGTAACGGCTCATTATGAATTGGTGGATGCAGCAGACAAGGTCTTTGCCTATAAGCGGGTAGAAAGGGAGCAAGTCTATTTAGTTGTTGTCAATCTTTCAAGCCAAGAGCAAGAGTTACCGCTGATTAATGGAGTTGAGAAGGTCATCATTTCCAATACCAAGGTAGAGCAAGTACTTGAATCTGGCAAATTAGCCCCTTGGGATGCCTTCTGTGTCAAGTTGGCCTAATGAAGGTAGGAAAAGAGAGTGGGACAGAAATCGGTCATTCGTTAGAATTCGATTTCGTTGTCCCACCTCCGCATAGTTGAGTAGGGGCTGTAAAAGCTGCTGTAATCAGCCTAGTAGAGCCTACTCAACCTCTGCGTTTTTCTCGATAGTCCAAAAGACAATTGAGAGGCTAGGGACTTTTTGTTCCAGCCTCTAGAAAGCAGGTCTTTCTCCTTAGAGAAGGCCTGCTTTATTTTTTAGAGGCTGTCCTTCTAGCGCAATCCGCTCAAAAATGGTTCGGTGATGCAAGGGATATAAGAATTATTTATAAGAAGTCCTAGTTTTTACTTTTAATCATTGCTCTTAAGGCCCATTAAATCTGTGTTATAGTTTTTTTGGCTATACCAAAATTCGTGTAAAAGCAATTATACAAGACGGCTATCTTCTGATATGATAGTGTCAATTAGAATTTTTGGAGGACACAACATGTCAACGACAATTATCGGTTTCCCTCGTTTGGGTGAATTCCGTGAATTAAAATTTACAACTGAAAAAAATACTTTAGAAAACGAAATTACAGCTGAAGATTTGTTGGATGCTGCAAAAGAATTGCGTGCTAAAACACTGGAACATTGTCAAAGAAAAAGGCATCACTGAAATCCCATCAAATGATTTTTCACATTATGACAACTTCTTAGATGCAGCTTTCCTTTTCAACGTGGTTCCTGAGTCTGTTCAAAATTTGGACTTGTCTGACCTTGAACGCTACTTCGCTTTGGCGCGTGGTTACCAAGGGGAAAAAGGGGATGTGCGTGCTCTTCCAATGAAGAAATGGTTCAACACCAACTACCACTATATCGTTCCAAAATTTGAAAAAACAACAGAAGTCAAATTGGCTGGTCACAAGATTTTTGATGAATACCAAGAAGCCAAAGAATTGGGCCTTGACACTCGCCCAGTTGTGGTTGGACCATTCACTTTCCTTCAATTGTCAGACTTTGAAGAAGGTGTGAAAGCAGAAGACTTCGTAGATAGCTTAGTGGCTGCTTACCAAGATGTTTTTGCTAAATTGGCAGAGCTTGGTGCGACTCGTATCCAACTGGATGAAGCGGCTCTTGTTAAAGACTTTGACAGCTGAAGAAAAAAAGCCCTCTTCTTGAACCTCTACAACAAGCTTTTGGCTGACAAAAAAGGTCTTGAAGTCTTGATCCAAACTTACTTTGGTGACGTGCGTGACATCTACGCTGACCTTGTGAAATTGCCAGTAGATGCGATCGGTCTTGACTTCGTTGAAGGTAAGAAAACGCTTGAACTTGTGAAAGGTGGCTTCCCAGCTGATAAGACGCTTTATGCAGGGATTGTCAACGGTAAGAATATCTGGCGTAATAACTACGAAGCAAGCTTGGAAATTTTTGAAACAAGTTCCAGCTGAAAATGTTGTCTTGACAACTTCTTGCTCACTGCTTCATGTACCATTTACGACTGCTAACGAAGACTTTTGAACCAGCAATCTTGAATCACTTTGCTTTTTGCAGTTGAAAAAAATTGGAAGAACTCCGTGACTTGGATGCTATCCGCAACGGTCAAGGGGATCAAGCTCTTGCAGCTAACAAAGAACTCTTTGCGACAGAACGTGTCGGAGCAAATGCGGAACTTCGTGCGCGTATCGCTGGATTGACTGACGCAGACTACACTCGTTTGCCAGCCTTTGCAGAACGTGAAGCTATCCAAGAAGAAGCATTCAAACTTCCAGCTCTTCCAACAACAACTATCGGTTCATTCCCTCAAACTAAGGAAGTTCGTGCTAAACGTTTGGCCTTCCGTAAGGGTGAATTGACTCAAGAAGAATACGATGCCTTCCTTGCTGAAACAATTGATGAATGGATCAAATGGCAAGAAGAAGTTGGATTTGACGTGCTTGTACACGGTGAATTCGAGCGGAATGACATGGTGGAGTACTTCGGTCAAAAACTTGTCCGGTTACCTCTTCTCTAAGAATGGTTGGGTCCAATCATACGGTATGCGTGGGGTGAAACCACCAATCATCTGGGGTGATGTGACTCGTCTCAACCCAATCACTGTGAAATGGTCTAGCTACGCACAAAGCCGTACGGACAAACCTGTCAAAGGGATGTTGACTGGACCTGTTACCATCCTTAACTGGTCATTCCCACGTGAAGATATTTCTATCAAGGATTCTACTCTTCAAATCGCTCTTGCCATCAAGGATGAAGTTCTTGACCTTGAAGCTGCAGGCGTGAAGATTATCCAAATCGACGAGGCTGCTCTTCGTGAGAAAATTGCCACTCCGTCGTAGCGACTGGTACGAAGACTACCTTGACTGGGCTATTCCAGCCTTCCGTTTGGTACACTCAACAGTAGCACCAGACACACAAATCCACACTCACATGTGTTACTCAGAATTTACAGATATCATCCCAGCAATCGATAACATGGATGCGGACGTTATCTCATTTGAAGCTAGCCGTTCAAACCTTGAAATCTTGGATGAACTCAAAGCTCAAAACTTCCAAACAGAAGTGGGACCTGAGTTTACGATATCCACTCACCTCGTGTGCCAAATGAAGGCGAAATCGACCACACCATCGAAGCCATCCTTGCGAAAGTACCAAGCAGAAAAGTTTGGATCAACCCTGACTGTGGTTTGAAAACACGTGGTATCAAAGAAACGAGAGAAAGCTTGATCCGTCTTGTAGAAGCGGCAAAAGCTGCTCGTAAAGCGCTATAAAGCAAGTAGAAAGTCCTAAGCTTGCTCGATAGCAAAGAAAGAATTGCTCAATCAAGAAAGGAATACATTTGATGACTAAGCAAACACCGTCGCTCTCCTTTGAGGTTTTTCCTCCAAATCCTGAAGTAGGCAATGCCAAGCTCTTACGTGCCTTGGAAAACATGCAGGAGTTAGCCCTCACTTTATCAGTGTGACCGCTAGCAATAACAAATACAATATCAAAGAGACGACGGTTGCCTTAGCCGATCATATTCAGAATGAATTGTCTATTCCGACCATTGCCCACTTGCCTGCCATTTATCTAAGTAAGGAAAAGGTGGCAGATACCCTCCATGAGTTAGATCAAGTAGGGGTTCATCGGATCTTGGCCCTTCGTGGAGATATTATTCCAGGTGTGGAGCCTCTGAAAGACTTTCGTTATGCAACGGATTTGATTGAATTTATTAAAAAGGAAGCTCCTCATTTTGATGTAATCGGTGCTTGTTACCCAGAAGGGCACCCAGATTCTCCAAATCAAATTTCAGATATTCAAAATCTGAAAAAGAAAGTGGATGCTGGATGTTCGAGCCTAGTTACTCAGCTTTTCTTTGACAATGAGCGTTTCTATGATTTTCAAGATAAGTGTACTTTAGCTGGGATCAATGTTCCTATTCATGCAGGAGTGATGCCGATTCTCAATCGCAATCAGGCTCTTCGCTTGTTGAAGACTTGTGAAAATGTTCATATCCCACGGAAGTTCAAAGCCATCCTTGATAAGTATGAGCATGATCCAGAATCCCTTCGCGCAGCCGGCTTGGCTTATGCAGTCGATCAAATCGTTGATTTGGTTACTCAAGATGTGGCAGGTGTCCACCTCTATACCATGAACAATGAAGATGTCGCTTACCACGTCCATCATGCCACAAAGGCCTTGTTTAATCATCAATCGTATTTTGAAGTGATTTAATCAACACTTTTAGTAGGAATTGTAGAGATTGAGAAAAATGCTTCTCAGTCTCTTTTTTTCTTGGGCCAATCTCTTGCTAAAAGACAACTTTTTTTTTATAGTATTAATATGAAGATTTTTGGAGGCGCTTGCAATGAAGAGAGAACTCACCTTGAAGTTATTTGGACCCCCTAAGGTTGTTTTTTTAATCAGAAAGATATTCGTTTTTTTCCTTCTCGAAGATGGAGGCTTTATTCTATTACTTGGCTGTAATGGGTGAGGTCAATCGTGATGAAATAGCCGGTATTCTTTGGGGAGATAAAAGAAAACCAAGTAGCTCGGAAAAAATTTTACGGAATACCGTTTATCAAGCCAATAAAAATCTTTGAAGGAGATGTGATCGTCTCTCCGACGAGGAGCAGTTTGGCTCTGAATCCTGATTTGAGCCTTTCTTTGGATGTACAGCTCTTTGAAAGGGATCCAATCAGCCATTTAGATCTCTATCAGGGGGACTTCCTAGAAGGGTTTTATGTCAAGGACGATGAAGATTTTGATCAGTGGGCTTCTCGTAAGCGCAATGCTTATAAGCAACTCTATATTGAAAGCTGTTATCAGAAGATTGACCAAGAAGGTTTTGGGGATCCTGGTATAGAGTCTTTACTTCACCATTTAGTAGAGCTAGATGAATTTGAAGAGAAAAACTACCAGCTCTTGATGGAGTATTATAGGATTCACCATCAGCTAGGAAAATTTTTTGAGACCTATTACAAGTTGGTCGATTTATTGGATCGTGAGCTCAGTGTTCGCCCTAGTCGAGCCATAGAAGAACTCTACCATTCTGTTTTTGGAAGCCAAACGTACCCATAAACAGAGCAATCGTGTGAACATCCGAGAACTCCCTTTCTTTGGTCAGCAAGCAAGAACTGTCCCAACTAGAAGAATACCTCTCATTGGTAGAGACAGGCAAGGCTGTGGGTCCCTTCCTTGTGATGGGGCAATCTGGAACAGGTAAAAAACGTCTATTGCGTCAGTTGGTCTTGATGTCCAATCGGAATTTTAGCTTTGTCAAGGTCGAAAGCAGAGCGGGAAGTTGTCAGGAAGTAGGAAGTACCTGGAGTGGTCTCATACAAGCTTTAGAAAAATTAAGTGGAGATCCAGCAAGCTCATTTTTAGGAGGGGAGAGTGATCTCGTATCTGTACGAGAACAACTTCAAAGGCTCAGCCAAGAAAAACCTCTCCTGCTTCTTTTTGAAAATGCCCAGTGGATCGATGCGGTTTCATTGGAAAGAGTGAAGCAGTTAGAGGAAAGTAGAGGACAAGAAAAAAATGGCAGGTGATTTTTTTACAGCTGAGGGGCCATTGTCAGATAGCTTGGTCAAGTTCTTAGGAGGCTTGAAAGTTGAGAGACGCTTGTCCCAGCTAGAATTGACCAATTTTGATCCGGATGAAAGTCGGTCACTCTTGCAAAACCAATTGGTTCAGATAGAACCAGCCCTTATTGAGCAGATGGTGGAGTGGAGCGAAGGCAGTCCCTTCTTGTTGTCTAGCTATATAGAAGAATGGAAAGAGAAGGAAAGTTTAGAGCCTTTGCCGGATATCATTCAGGCTTATCTTGCTCAAGAACTAGGGGACCTGAGCAGTGAGGAAGAAGCGCTACTTCACTACTTGTCTTGTTTTCATAAGCCCATCTCTATGGCCATTTTGGCTGATTTGACGGCTACCGATCTTCCTGCCTTGACAGAACTAGTAGAGCCTTTATCTGAAAGAGCCATTATCTCAATAGTGGAAGAAGGCGAGAATCTTTTGATTCAATTTCGAAAGCAATTGGTAGCTATGTACTTTTACCAGCTCCTCTCACCTGCCAGACGGCGTCTTTTCCACCAACAAATTGCGCAAAAACTAGAAGAGACTCTAGAAGATTCGACGGATCTTCTCTTCTATAAGGAAATTGCTTACCAATACAAGCAGTCCCAAAATCACTTGCGTTCCTTGTCTTTTGAGTTGACCTACTTGGAAGAAATCCTCCAGCTGGAGCATGAACTGTTTCCAATATACTCCAAGGGAGATGAGGGGTTTGTATCGGATGGTCAAAACAGCCAATTAGATATTTTGGCGGAGTTGACTCGTCTCCACCATGAACTAGATGAGCTTTTCTCGAGACACCAAAGAGATAGAGAATACAAGTATTTGCAACTGCGTTACTTGTACCTAGAAGGCCGCTATTTTATTCGAAGTGGGGAGTATCAAAAGGGGATTCATGATATCCAAAAAGTCATCTCCTATGCGCGGGAACTTAAACGACTGGACTTTCTCTTGGAGGGCTACCGCCAAATCATTTATTATTGTATTCAAACGGAAAATATTTCTGAAATGGCCTATTATACGGATCTGGCTTTAGAAGATGCCATCCAAGCCAATAATCATGAAGCCATTGCGATTCAGTTGCGTTTGAAAGGCTTGTACCATCTGATGGTTGGGGATGAAGAGCAGGCCACCAGGCATCTTTATCGCTCCATTGATTGCTTTAGTTTGACCAACAGCATGCAGACCAAGTATGCCATCCAAATTGCAGCTTCTTTGGCTTACTTGGCTGAAATAGAACAAATTAGGGGCCATTTTCAAGTAGCAGTGACCCACTTAGAAGAAGTTTTACGATTGGTAGGGGAACAGGCGGCTGATTCTGTCCATGTTGTATTTGATATTGATCTGGGGATTGCCTATTACTGGGAGGGGGATCTCGTCCAAGCCCGCCTCTGTTTTGACCGAGCTCAGAAAATTTTGTCCAGTGTTCGCTTCCCTTGGAAGGAAGAGTTGCTTGAATTTTATCAATCCTTAATCGCCTATCATCAGGGAGAAGACGAGAAAGTAGCGGATTACCTGGCTCGTAAAGAACTGACCATGAACCAATCTGCCAATTCAAGGGATAAGGGGATGGTTCATTATCTCCTAGCTCTCTTGACAGATCAGAAGGAAAAAGGAGGGAAACTTGAGCCTGTCCTGAGCATATTCTTAAAAGAAGAAAAAGAACTACTACAAGAAGGTAGCAGAGCAGCACTTGAATCCATACAGGGACCAGCAGTTTCTTAAGAAATTAAGAGAGATCTAGGGCAATTTTCTCAACAATACGGAGATAGGAATGTCCTTCTTTTCCTTAGGGATCTTTGTAGTGGCTGATCGTGATGAAAGAAAAAGGCATAGAAAGACCTTAAAGGCAGGTCATTCTATGCCTTTTCTGCGCCTAGAAATGTTTCTAGTTTAATTGTTGTTGCGCTAAGATTTGGGTCAGGTAAAAGATGAAGGTCGCAGCAAGGTTTGAAGTGTGGTTATCAATATCATGGGGAGGCGAAACTTCCACGATATCAAAGCCAATCAGTTTGCCACTGGCAGCGATATGTTGGATCAGCATGAGGGCCAGTTTGGGATCGACCCCCAATGATTGAATGGCACTGACACCAGGAGCAGAACCAACCGCAAAGCAGTCCATATCGATGGAGAGATAGACAGCTGTTTGATCTTCTAAGAATCGATCGATATGTTCTAGAATGGCTTGGTGGCTCATCTGGAAGAGATCTTGACCCGTTAAGAAATCAATGCTTGGTGTTTTGGCCACGTAATTAAAGAGAAAGAGATTGTTATTGTGCTCTTGGATTCCAAGGATGAGGTAAGGGAAGTCCTGACCTTTTTCTTTGGCGTGATCAGCCATTTGACGAAAACCTGTTCCAGAGTTGGGCCCAGTTTGGTCATAAGGGCGCAAATCAAAATGGGCGTCCAGATTGATCACAGCCAGTTGCTCATCCTTTTTCAAGCTCGATTGGATCCCTAGGTAGTGGCCGTAAGCAGTTCCGTGACCGCCTCCTAGAACAATGGGTTGGATGCCTAATTGGTACATACGCTGGATTGCTTGTGAGAGACTTTCTTGGAGTTCTTCTAGCGAATGATTGGGACCGTCAATATTCCCAACATCATAAACTGTAACATTAGTCCCCCAGTGCCATGGAAGCTTGGCAATTTGAGAACGGATAGCCGTTGGGCCTTCGACAGCTCCTACACGTCCATTGTTGATATAGACGCCTTTATCGCTCTTAAAGCCGATAATCCCAAAGGTCGTACCCTCAAATGGAGTGAGAGACTCATCATTTAGGTCTAGAAATTTAGTGACCATGCCCCATTTGGCAGTGTAGGGATTATCCTCTATACTACCTTGGTAATAGCTATAGGTCATTGGATAGTAGTTTGTGAGCAAGGTCGTTGCCTCCCTTAATTTTTTGAAAGCATTCAGAGGCTGAGAAAATCGCCAGCCTCTGTTTTTGCTATATCTTTACTGTATCAGTATTGAATGTTTAAGTCAACTACTTTTTCGATAGTTGCTAAGAATTCTTCACTTTCGACAACAGCAGATGCCTTATTGAGTTCTTCAAAGATTTCGATGTCTTTGTCAAATTCAATGAAGGAAACCTTGTTGCGGATCATGTCATAGGCAGGTTTTGTACCTTTACCAAGTTCATGATTTTTCTGGTTTGAGATCCAAGGCTTGGCAAGCTGCCATGATTTCAGTCGCAACGATGCGACGGGAGTTCTTGAGAATTTCAGCCGCTTTACGAGCTGCAGTCGTCCCCATGCTGACGAAGTCTTCTTGGTTTTCACAAGATGGGATAGAGTCGACGCTAGCTGGGTGAGATAAGATTTTATTTTCAGATGCAAGAGATGCACAAGCATACTGCGTAATCATGAAGCCTGAGTTGAGTCCAGGGTGTTTAACCAAGAAGGATGGCAATTTGCTGAGTTGGCTGTTGACCAAGCGTTCCACCCGACGTTCAGATACGTTTCCGATTTCAGAAAGGGCAATACCTAGGAAGTCAAATGGTTGCGCCATTGGTTCTCCGTGGAAGTTCCCGCCGGAGATAACATGGCCTTCTTTAGTAATAATTGGGTTATCTGTAACAGAGTTGATTTCAATTTCAACTTTTTCTTTTACATAAGCAATAGAGTCTTTGCTGGCTCCATGAATTTGAGGGATACAACGAAGTGTATAAGGATCTTGTACCCGTTGTTGGGTCGCAACGGTTGTGTTTTTGCTTCCTTCAAGGAGATTACGGATGTTGCGAGCAGTCGCCAATTGTCCACTTTGAGGACGGATGGTATGAAGGTCTTCTTCAAATGGGCTGGTAATACCATTGTGAACTTCCATTGAGAGAGCACCTGCAATATCAGAGAGTTTGAGCAGTTGGATACCGTCGTAGGTTGCAAGTGCTCCGATACCGGTTAGCACAGTCGTACCATTGATCAAGGCAAGCCCTTCTTTGGCAGCCAATTGGATCTTTTCAATACCAGCTTGATCAAGGGCTTCTTGACCGCTCAAAAGTTGACCTTTGTAGTAGGCCTGTCCAAGTCCCAACATTGGGAGAACCATGTGAGAAAGAGGGGCGAGGTCACCAGATGCTCCAAGAGAACCTTTTTCTGGAATATAAGGAGTCACTCCTTTGTTGAGCAATTCTAACAGTTTTTCAACAGTTGACAGACGAATACCAGAATAGCCTTTCAAGAGCGAGTTGATCCGGATTAGCATGATGGCACGTACGGCATCTTCAGGAAGTGGATCACCGAAACCAGATGAGTGTGTTCGGATCAAGTTTTCTTGAAGTTGAACAGTGTCTTCTGGAGAGATGCTGACATTACAGAGGGAACCAAAGCCAGTGGTCACACCATAGACCACTCGTTTTTCACGGACGATATCATCGACAATTTTACGAGATGCGATGACAGCTTCTTTTTGCTCCTTCGTCTAACTCACATTGGGCGCCGTGGCGAGCGACGGCGATGACTTCTTCCAGTGTTAAACTGTTACCATCTAAATGAATCAATTGAGTCATATAAAACCTCCGATTATGAATTGTTCTGTAGAAGTAAATTTGTGTACTTCAAGTTGAATATCAAACATGGGCTCATTGTCTATCCAGCTTAAAGGGATTGAAAGGAGGCATAGAGAAAAGAGCTCAGGTTTGATATTCTTGAAAGCTTGATGGGCTAGGGAGCAAAGGAATGCTTTGCTCCCTGCCTAAGTTCCCATCCTGTGTTTAAATAGAATTGGTGAGAATTGTTTTTATTTTTTTAGCTAGTTTGTCACCGTGGAAAAACATAGTAAAGTCCACTGGCGATCACTAGACCGATAGCTCCCCCATACAAAGTTCATCAGATTGTCCCCTGCAATCATCAAGATACTGATGACAACAGCTAAAATTGGGATAACAGGACCAAATGGCACTCGGAAGGTAACCTTTTTGTCTGGGTACATTTTTCTGAGTTTGATGGCTGCCAAAGCAGTTGGAATATATTGGAAGAAACGGAAGACAACACTGAAAGTTGCTAATGATTCGAAAGATCCAGATAACAAGAGTAAGAATGCAAAGACACCGGAAATGATAATGGCAATGACTGGGGCATTCTTAGAGTTTGTTTTTCCAAGTTCTGCTGGCAAGAGTTTTTCGTCTGCTAGGGCAGCACCGAAACGAGGAACCATGATGGATTCACCAATGTTTAGACCGGCGATTGAAATGAGGGCACCATATGAAACGAGGGAGCTCCGATAGGGCCTATCATTTCAACAAATGCGTCTTGTACCGGTGCACCAGTTTGCATAATGCGACCACCAAGCATAGCGATTGTTCCTGCGATGATTAACATGTAGAGGACAGATACGATACTGATGGATCCCAAGATAGCACGGGGAACGTTCTTTTCAGGGTTGCGCATTTCCCCTGCAACGATGGACATGGTTTCAAATCCGATAAAACCGTAGAAGATGTAAACGGCGGTACTAGAAATAGCACTGAAGAGATTTGAACCACTTTCCAATTGAAGGAAAGGTGTGAAGTTGCCCTTGCTCACGCCACCAGAAATAAAGAAGATGGCGAAGAGAGAGAAGAGGACAATTGGGAATTAATTTTGCAACAGTAGCTGTCAGAGTAAACATCTTAGAGGTTTTCAGACCGGCAATGTTCATCAGACTCAAGAGAATCAGCATACCGATACTGATCGGAAGGTTGTAGCCTTCAAATGCTGGGAAGGTAATGATGAAGATCTTAGCAAAACCAGCTAGCATAGCAGCCCAAGCGATAACGGTAACGGCCCAACCGAGGATCCCAACGTTAAAGCCGACAAAGTCTCCGAAAGCTGCTTTTGAGTATTGCATGGCTCCACCGTTTTTATCGAAGTAGCCAGCCGTTTCAGCCAGACAGGCTGATAGTAGCATGACAAGAATAGCTACCCCGAACATGACAGCTAGGGAAGCTGGTCCTAAACCGGCATAAATTTTTTGAGGTAAGAGGAAGATACCAGATCCGATCACGGCATTGATACCGTATAGAGTGGCACCGCTAAAGCTGAATTTCGCTTTTTCTTGTTCCTCAATCGACTGTTTATGTGCTCCGTTCATAATGTCTCTCCTTTAAAACATTATCTTAGCGCAGTCCAGATAGCAATCGGTTGCTCCCCAGACTGAAGGGGTGAAAACGTAATTGTCATCTCTTGAAGAGGAGATGCTTGTTCGATCAACAGGAGCTCGTGAGTTTGGAGGGAGTAAAGTTGTCCCTTTTTCCATTCAAGTGTTAGTGGACAGAGAGCATAAATCAATTGATAGCGACTCTGGCTCGTGACACTTTCATTTGGGGATATAGCACTCATATGCCCCTGATAGGAAGGTTTATAGATGAGGTTAAAATCTTGACAGGTCCCTTGACTAGATACGGGATCTCCCCCATCAAAGAAGTAGCTTTGAAAGGGGTTCAAAACCACTTCTTTCTGTTGATGGGTGAGTCGAATGGAGGCATTCAAGGGCATCAAGATTCGGTGGTAGCCAGTGAGATCGGTAAAGTTACTTTTTTCAACCTCCACCGTTGCAGTGGAGAGACGGAAGTCAAAAGTCCGATCTGGATAACTTCCTCCCTCTGGGGAGAGAAAGAGTTGGGTGGTTTGGCCACCGGACCAGGTAGAAATTTGATAATCTGTGGGGGTAAGATGAAGGATAGTCACCATAGGACGCCTTCTTTCTTAAAAGAGACCAGTGATATTGCCGTGGGCATCGATATCAATCTTTTCACTGGCAGGTACTTTTGGTAGGCCAGGCATAGTCATGATGGTACCTGTGAGAGCTACAATGAAGCCAGCTCCGGCAGCTACCTTGAGATTGCTGATTTTAACAGTAAAATCTTTTGGTGCTCCCAATTTCTTCGCATCATCTGAGAAGGAGTATTGCGTTTTGGCCATACAGATTGGGTAGTTTGAGAAGCCAAGAGCTTCCAATTCTTTAAGTTCGCGTTTGGCTGCTGGTGTTAAGCTAATACCTTTACCACCATAGACTTTTGTAACAATCTTGGTTAATTTTGTTTCGATGCTGTCTTCTTCGTCATAGACATAAGAGAAGTGGTTGTCTTCTTGAGCCAGTTGAATGACTTTTTCAGCCAAGTCACGACCACCAGCTCCACCATGTGCCCAGACATCCGAAATGACAACATCTACATTGCGTTTCTTACAAGATTCATAGACAGCTTCAAGTTCCGCTTCTGTATCCAGCGGGAATTTGTTAATGGCAACGACTACAGGTAGGCCATAGACTTCTTGGATGTTGGCCAAGTGTTTGTCAAGGTTTGGTAGACCATCGATAACGGCTTGGACATTTTCTGTAGCCAAGTCCGCTTTGGCAACTCCACCATGCATCTTGAGGGCCCGGATGGTTGCGACGAGGACAACGGTAGAAGGTTTGAGTCCTGCTATGCGACACTTGATGTCGATGAATTTTTCAGCCCCTAGGTCTGCTCCGAAGCCAGCTTCTGTCACAACATAGTCTGCATATTTGAGAGCCAACTTGGTAGCCAGCACACTGTTACAGCCATGGGCGATATTGGCAAATGGACCGCCGTGGATGATAGCAGGAGTATGTTCCAAGGTTTGCACTAAGTTTGGATGGATGGCATCTTTGAGGACAGCAGCCATAGCACCACCGGCTTTGAGGTCTTTAGCTGTCACCGGTTGTCCTTGGTAGTTGTAACCAATAATGATGCGGTCGAGGCGTTCTTTGAGGTCAAGGATATTTTCTGAGAGACAGAGAATAGCCATGATTTCAGAAGCCACTGTGATGTCAAAGCCATCTTCACGAGGAACTCCGTTTGTTTTTCCTTGAAGGCCATCGACAATATGGCGAAGTTGACGGTCGTTCATGTCGACCACCCGTTTCCAGGTGATCCGACGAGAATCGATGCCCAACTCATTTCCATGGTGAATGTGGTTGTCAATCAAAGCTGCAAGCAGGTTATTGGCAATTCCAATGGCATGGAAGTCACCTGTAAAGTGAAGGTTGATATCTTCCATAGGGACCACTTGGGCGTAACCACCACCAGCAGCACCCCCTTTGATCCCAAAGACAGGGCCAAGTGAAGGTTCGCGGAGGGCAATGACCGCTTTTTCACCGATAGCAGAGAGGGCATCTACTAAACCAACAGAGGTGGTTGTCTTTCCTTCTCCGGCAGGAGTAGGAGAGATAGCTGTCACGAGGATCAGCTTTCCATCTTCCTTATCCTTGAGTTGTTCCAGTTGGTTGCTATCAATTTTGGCCTTGTATTTTCCGTAGAGCGAAATGTCGTCTTCGGTCAAGCCAAGTTCAGCAGCGATATCGGTGATGGGCTTCATTTGGACAGAATTGGCAATTTCAATATCCGATAAAACCATAGAATCCCTTCTTTCTTTTTGTTTGTTAGGTTTATGATAGACTTTCTAAAATGGTTTGGTAAATGTTGTCTGCAAGGTCAGAGCCTGTTTGGAGGAGTTCGAGACCCTTTCCGTGGTATTCTTGGACAAAGTCTTGGTCCTTGATTCCTGAAATGTTGATCAGGACATTGAGCCAAGCCCCTTGAAGGCCAGCTTTAAGGTTGAGAGCAGCCACCCCTAGGTCACTCGCCGCATTGGTGTTGGACTTACCAACAGCTTCTTTTGTTGTTTCAAGAGCTTCAACGATGAGCTCCATCATAGAAAATGGAGATACAGTCGCATGTTTCAAGGCTTTTTGCATGGCTTCACGGCGAGCGGCTTTCTCTTCTTCGGTTTCTTTTGGAAGATCAAAGACTGCTGATACGACGTTGAAAGCTTCTGTATCCTTATCAATAGCTTCTAGTAATTGGTCTTGGAGTTGGGCACTTTTTTCGTGAACCCCTTTGATGTGGTCTTCAAATTCAGCGTATTTTTTCTTACCAATCGTCAGTTCGCAGACCATTTTTGTAAGGGAAATCCCATTGGCAGCGGATAGGGCAGCAGCAGAACCACCACCTGGAGCTGGAGCATCTGAACCAAGGACCTTGGCAAACTCTGTAATACTTAAGTCAACTAGTTTCATAGATCCCCTTTCTAACCCAACAAGTGATTTTCCAAGACTTGTTTGCTGTAGTCAAAGTCTTCTAATTGCAAGTAGTATTCAGCTGAGTCGATCAAAGCCTTAGCAGGAGCAAGTCCGATGAGTTCTGTTCCGATGATTCGAACCCCGTAGCGTTTTGCTTCGAAACGAACGGTTTCAACGACACGATACAATGGGAATTGTTCCAAATTGACCATGTTGATAGAGACTTGGGCGATGTTACGATCTTCTAGCATGACACCGATCGCTTTACAGTATTTGTATCCACCGCTTGATCCACGAATGATTTTAGAAATTTTATTGGCAATATCTAGGTCGTCTGTGTCAAGGTTAATATTGAAAGCAACGAGTGGCATACGGACACCAACGGCTGTAACCCCTGCAGTTGGGTGAATCTTGCGTTCACCGTAGTCTGGCTTCCAGTCTTCTTCCAACAATTTTTCTGGCATTCCTTCAAATTGTCCTTTGCGCACTTTAGCCAAGTTTTTCCGTTCTGGACGAGTTGCGGCATCTTCGTAAAGGAAGATTGGAATACCTAATTCGCGATTGATGCGTTCGGCCACTTTATTAGCGATTTCAACGCATTCAGCCGTAGTGATATCTTTGACCGGAACGAATGGACAAACGTCTGTTGCCCCCATACGAGGGTGTTCGCCTTCGTGCTTGGTCATATCGATGTTTTCAGATGCGTATTTCACCAATTGGAAAGCCACTTCTTGAATGCTTTCTTCATCTCCAACGAGTGTAAAGACGCTGCGGTTGTGACTAGCATCAGACGAGTAGTCCAGTAAAGTAACACCTGGAATGCTCTTTGCAGTAGCTACTAATCCGTCGATCACAGCCTGATTGCGTCCTTCAGAAAAGTTTGGAATACACTCAACAATTTTTGCCATATAATTACCTCTTTTTATAGGAGAAGTTGGGGGAGGAGGAGTCTTTGAATTTTCCTCCCTCTTCTCAGTTTTTTATTTTTTAGAATTAAAACAATTTTTGAACCGCATCTTTGACCAAATCTTCGTCAGCAAGATAAGGAATAGTGATGTGGTCTGTTCCTGCATGGAGACGGTTGTATTCGATCGCTGTTTCAATAGCATGATCGTTCCGTGCCCAGTTCCGACGAGCAACCCCGCCCATGGTATCCCATGAAATAGCAGATTTGATAATTTCATCGATTCGGTGACTACCGTCTAGTACGAGACCAAATCCTCCGTTGATAGCTTTACCGATACCAGTACCACCACCATTGTGGAGAGCAACAAGACTCATACCGCGAGCAGCGTTACCGGCGTAACATTGAACCGCCATATCACAAGTAACGTTTGATCCATCTTTGATGTTTGATGTTTCACGGAATGGAGCATCTGTACCAGATACGTCGTGGTGGTCACGTCCGATCATGACCGGTCCAATCTTGCCTTGGCGAATGAGTTCATTGAATTTCAAAGCAATGTTAACACGGCCCATACAATCTTGGTAGAGGATACGAGCTTGGGTACCAACCACCAATTGGTTCTTTTCAGCATCGCGAATCCAGTTGTAGTTATCGCGGTCTTGGTAGCGACGAGTTGGATCGATCGCTTCCATAGCTGCATGGTCAGTTGCAATCAAGTCTTCGTGTTTACCGCTGAGGCAGACCCAACGGAATGGACCATAACCATAGTCAAAGAGCATAGGTCCCATGATATCTTCTACATAAGATGGCCAAATGAAGCCGTCTTTGTCATCCAAACCATTCTTAGAAATTTCCTTGATGCCAGAGTCGTAAACAGATTTCATGAAGGCATTACCGTAGTCGAAGAAGTAGGTACCTTTAGCAGTTAAGTCTTTGATAACTGCGAAGTGACGAGCCAAGGTTTCATCAACGAGGCGGTGGAAGGTTTCTTTGTCTTCTGCCAATAAGCGAGTCCGTTCTTCAAAGCTGATGCCAACTGGACAATACCCACCATCGTAAACGTTGTGGCAAGAGGTTTGGTCAGACAAGAGATGCACGTGAACTTGGTGCTCATTGACATATTCGAGCAAGTCTACGATATTACCATGGTAGGCAATCGAAGTTGATTCCCCAGCTTCCAGTGCTACTTGAGCCAATTTCACAGCTTCTTCGGCACTGTCAGTTACTTGGCTAATCCAACCT
>BNJV01001646.1_pt1 | contig 47940 bp, 65 predicted proteins | sample 8540591 | NCBI WGS metagenome assembly BNJV01 (sample SAMD00202457, study PRJDB9452) | human saliva metagenome | host: Homo sapiens | reverse complement strand
CATCATTTTCAGCATTCATCTTTCCAACGTGAGTGCTAGTTCGCCCGAAATTCATCTGTTGCACCCACCGCCAGCCATTCAAATCATTCTTTATTCTCGCCTAATCCCTGGTTTTCCATAAACTTCGGGCCGATCTCGATCAACCGTTATTTCAGATGCCCACACCATGCCGAGTTGCCAATGCATCTGTCTGTCTCTGTTAAAATGTTATCGAAACCGCCATTCACCGCACATACCAATACGGGTGTTTGTTATTGCTTTACCGGTCAGCCCGCATCATTTGTCATTTTTCGTTCGTAACACACGCCATCACCTGAGATTCTCCAGCATCGGTACCGTCGCAGCATCCATCGGTCCGCCTGATGTCCATGACACATGCCACGCTCGACATTCTGGCACGTATTGCTCGAAAGCCACCATTTAACACTGTCCATGCCTTCTTTTAGTATTACTTTTATTTCTTTTCAGAGTTCTCTTTCGATATGAGGTCCAGAACGAATTTTGAGTTCTCAGGCACGCCAGCATGCAACAACATGGGCCCACAACAGCCTCGCCGACCTGAGCCTGAGGCGGGCGTGACCATGGCATACCACATGTGAGCCTTCCGTGTCCGCATCGACCTTGAAACGGAGCCTTCCGTCCTCATTACCTTTCTTACTTATTTTCTCTTGCGTTAACGGTCTTTCTGAAACTGGAATCTGTTTCGATCTTGACGGCGTCCAGTCCCCGCCTTTGTTCTTCGCGCAGAGCTGTTCAGAGACCGATGACGTTTTCACATCGTTTTCGTTGCTTTACGAGTTTACACCGCCCTTATAGTTCACCGCCTTTAATCATTCAGGCGCAACCAGCTACTGCCGTGGTCAGCGCGAAAGAGTCAGACCAATAAAGTCATTCATTCATCACGGCGCTCAACTCCACAGATAAGTGAATTGGCTCAGCATTGCCCAAAATCATTGTGTTGCCAGTCATCATCTTCACACGATACCCCACAGGTTAACACATGCGCTGGCAGATGCCACTGGCGCCGCCACCATCTGATCATTGTCATCGTAAAATCTTCATTTTGCCTGTCGCCAAAATCACCACGGCCCGTTTTTGCCACCAGCATTCACCGTCCAGCATTGACCTGCCGGCAACGCATATAGATGGTGCGTCGCCTGCCCTGACACACAATACTTGCCGCGTGCCCACGACCGCGCCAGCACGTTCCCGCCTTCATTCCCACCATCATCTCGCACAGACAACGACATGCAACCACTTGGCAACGCAGAAGCAGCGATAAAAGCTTTGCGGTATACTCCCAGCGGGCAAGATCATAACGAACAAAGTTTTCCAACCCATCCCTGATGATGCCGACCGACCACGGCTCATATCAAGATGTTTATATGCCTTAAGACGGAAGTCGCCTGTAATATCGTTAAGACAAAGTAGCAGCCATCGCATACGAAAATAGCGCAGCGGGATGATGATATTCATTAATCACGCTGCAGAGATTTCTTCGGTGATTCAAAACTTTGAAGCGATAAACCGAAGTTATCAGTCACCTCGAGCATACAGACTTGGTTTCATGAAGGTAGCTGGCGCATCGCTGCCGTCACGCCCAGGAGCCTGAAACTCGTGAAACGCTTTATGACATGACTGGTTACAGGCGCTTCAGCCCAGATTCAGAACAAACGCTCGACATTATTTCAATGCGAGAAGAACGAGTCACAGCCACCGATTGCTGCATCCGCACGGCGTCGTCCTTTCATTTCCGGTAAACCCTTTTTCGTCTGGAAAACATGTTGCTCGTTGAACTTCTGTGCCCTTTCATTACCAGAATATATCGTTCAGTAATGCACTACTCTATCATTCATACTTTTTATCCCTTATGTTATAATAATACTTATCAAAACGAACCATTATTGCAGCACAGCAGACCGGCTATTTCGCACCCAGACCGCCGCCGACTCGTCTGCCGCATACCGCACTGTGCCCCTTATCATCCACATCAGCAATATGTCTTCACTAGAGTCATTCTTTTTGTCGCATTATACCATCGGCGTATTGCCAATATCGTATGCCGCGCCAGATTGGTCACCGCCGACGCTCAACATTTCACGCACGCCCCCAGACGGAGTTTCTCATAAACCGCCGATCCATCAACACCAAGACAGCCAATGAATAATAAACATTTCTTCACTGATTTTCAGCTTTGCCTTCGATATCATCCATTATCCTCGTCGCCATGCGCGACCCTTCATTTCAGACATCTCATAACGTCATATCCATGATTTCATAGTTTATTTAAAATATTGGATGGCGATTCCACAGGACATGTAATCAGCAGTGAAACAGAGCGAGAACAAGAACGAACACGCAGGCCAGAGCTGATATACCGCAGAGTCACCAGCTGTGTTGGGTCAGGTCAGAGCCGTTCATACAGACATGAAAATGGCGACACGTCACACCGTACTGGAGCTTCAGCAAAGCACAATACACCAGCATATTTAATGGGTTGGCAAGAATCAAACAAGCAGCAACCGTACTCATCGTGCCCAACGATATTTCAAAACGTTACAGTCTATTTTAATGATCTCATTTAATGTCGTCTTTTCGCATTGAAACACACTAGATGATGATATTAATTTATCTTCAGAATAATTCAAAAGATAAAGAGTGTTATCGTGTTTACGTCATCAATAAACGAATATGGGAAATATTTCGGTCAGGTTGCGGAATGTCCAGAAATCAGTCATGGTTTCATTTACCTGTTTCCGATAAAGAGTTGTTAGGGCACAAGCTTACGGCGTATTTGTCATCGTTTGGTTACGCGATGTTCATTTCGTGAATGAACACCATACACCATAATGCCCCAGATGACCATCTGCGCTCGCGCAGACATAAAGAGTTTGTTATTCAGTCTCACTTGCAATACGAGCAGCCATCGGAACGTCGCTGGCTTGTTGCGCGATATTTTTTATTGTATTTAGTCTTATTATTTAATCATTACACATAGTTCTTCTTTCAGCCCACGCCCACGATTGCTTTTTGCGACTTTATCATCATGCCAGTTCAATTCCGTGACATTATGGCATTGTTTATCTTCACCGGAGTCCAGCCAAGATTTATTATCTTGTCATTTGATGGTAGGTGCCACTTGAGCGAGTCATAAAAATGGTTGTTGCCGACCGCGTAAGTCTTTTATCCGGGAGAGTAGTCTATTCAATTGTAATATCCTAGTCTGCCGGATTTCGAATTTGCATCCGCGGATGAAAACGTTCATTGCGAAAAGGCCATATAATGACAATATCAATTTTCCAGTCGGAAATCTGCAGATGTCGCACGTGAACAACATTTATTAATAAAAATTCTGAAGCGAAGTAGCTTTGTTTTATTGTCACGATAGCCCGATAGTGACCGATTGCAACGTTAATGCCGAACAGCCGTCGCCGCTCATACAGAGGCGGCCTTCTACCATAGCAATACCGAACTTTGGGGTTATTTGTAAAGGGGAATATCGTGTCACGCCAATAATTTGGTCGGAATTAGTGAGAAAAGTCATATCGCTGTACCGAAAATTTTCTCGAATTATTACGTGGTAAAAATGACTATTATTGCTGATCAAACGGCATCAAAACACTTGTTGCCAGTTAGATATTCACAACAAAGATCTCATTACCATGCCGAGAAGATGAACAAATCATTTTATGAATTCCATCAATGTTATACCAACAGGGCCTCACACGTTTGTTCCGACGCCGGTCAGCGGTGCTGTGTTCGTCGCATACTATGGTCGATAAACAAATGGAATAATACACTTCATTGTGGTTCACCCGCGTATCCAATAGAGCTGCGGCCTGGTGTACACGAGATGCCGGCGATGCGGACACATGGTCTGGTTCAGCACTATTTGCTTAAACGCAAGTTTTCCCCATAGTGAAGAAAAATTATCAATTATACGATACCGAAGATCAAGACAGCACTTATGAGAAGAACATAACGCCTGTCTTCGTCACCCGAAAATACATGAAACAAACGAATTGCAACCACATCAAGCAACATGATTGCTCACCATCTTCGCGCGCTAATCAGCCGCCGCGGGTCGATAGCCAGTATTTAACCGCAATTCTTTCTTTAAAAACAAAGAGTTTTTCCCAACGAAGCAGGCCTCATCGAATCAACACTGCGCATCTCTGCCATATCGCCAGTATCCACGAAAATATTTGTTCTGTTCGCTGACTAATTGGCTGGCCTTTCTTTGTATTATTATTCTCCATTATTGAGGTAAGCCGTTTTGATAGTAATAGTCGATTGTGCGCTTAATCATTTAAAATTGTCCCTTGAATCGTGTTACTTTAGATAACAACAGGCGACCCGGCGAATTTATGCTCATTTATCGAAATTACCTTCAGTCTACTCCACCACGAAAATCGATGAACAGAATTTACAGTGTCTATTGCCTTCAAAATACACCAAACTGCCGAGAGGCGCGATTGGTTCTCGCTACTATTGATTCAAAGAAGACCAGCACCTACAACACCCTTATTGAGCCTGACGGGTATCTGGGCCCCGCACTGGCAGAAAGAGACCAGTTGACTGGTCAGGGGACCAAACATTTTACGATTTATTCAAAGAACCGAATAAAGGCGATCCTTAACAGACAAGGTACTGTTTGGTAAGAGCATAGTAACAGGTTCGTTTTAGAAACTTTGAACATCATCCGCAGCTTAAAGGTGATTCAGATATTCTGAACATGATACGAACAATATAAGCAGTGCCTGAAAAATAATTTGCGTAATCAACCAGCGAAGCAGATATATTTATTCAAATTTATTGTTCCATAATTTTTTAGTTGGAAAAACAGTCCGGTTTCATTGGTCATCTCAATTATATTTTGTATCGGGCCGGGCTGTCGTTTTGAGCACTACAGTGATTTCATGCCGTTAAACCGAAATCTATTCTGCTGCCATCCAGGTAGCAAACCCTGGTTCAACGGCCGGCCGAACGGCCTGACCACCAACAACATCATCCCCTCTGTGAGCCCGGCGGACTGTCCACAACCTGTCATTTCTCATCAGTTGATTCCACATTTCAATGACCATGCGACCCGCTGCCTGGCGGCATGCTGAGTTTCAGCATGAACTCATTGACTGGTCGACCAAACCACCATGGATGAGCGGCGTCCGCGATTGAGTGAGCCCACAGCCCATACCGGTCATAGATCGGCAACATTATTTCAACAGAATTAATCGTGCCAGACATGGTCTTTATTGCGGAGCTGGTTAGTCACCCAACCGCGTCTCGACCGATTTAATCGCGGCCGATTTGCACAGTCTGCCAGCCCCGTCAACCAATACAATCAGCGGCACGTCATCGACCACCATACGAAGCCGAAAGTTGCAGAGAACGAACAGAATACTATATTTTTGATCCCCTTACTGAGCAACAGCGAAACAAATTACAGGTCGCAGTTCAAGAACGATGATCATGTCGCGACATCAGCACCGCAACGATTACCGGATCAGTCGAACCGCGACGGCACGCCATCATTGCTGTTGTTGTTTGCTGAACACATACCAAAGAAAAGAGTTTCTCCCAGCCCTGTTACAGCACAGAATCGTTGATATGTTATTCCCCAACCGGGTGAAAGTTCCCTGACCACGCGCTGGCTGGTGACGTTATGTCTGCTGCAACCTGAATGGTATATCAGATGACAATCTCATTACCCCTGCTTATTACCCATACTGGTTTTAGTTTCGATGCGTGATAGAAGTCATTGGGGCCCGGAGTAGTCTGATGGTAACACAACGTTATCAGCGCCCAGGCGGTGGCCAGCCCAGAACACCGCCCATTCCGCATTCGTACAAATCAACCAAGACACCGCATTAACGGATAAAATTACTGGAAGCACACCGCGCAGATTACACGACACATTATTCGCCATCGCAGCACATTGGATTCAAACGGTTTCAGCATCCACCGGTCATAGCAGGAGGCCTCTTGAGCAAAAACTTTAACCACTTCCAGGCTTCAACAACACCAGCAGTTCGAAATGACACCTGATAATCCCTGCTGTGAAAAGAGTCTGGTTACCACAGTTGACTTCGTTAAACATCACAGACAGCCGGACACAATACTACGATATGGAAAGTTGTTGATAGCGGCACCGTGAACAAGCCAACGCAGCCTTAACCAACGATTAAAAGAGAATACGGGTCGCCAGATAAAGATTCAATATCATAAATCACCGTGCCATGTACTGGCCCTTGGACCGCGCCAGATTCGGTGAAATGTAGTTCGGTGCGCAATCACATTATGATTCTACCATTAAGGAACCGATATTATCGGTACATAAGCCCGAAGCTTTTGAAGACCCTGCAGCGTCACCGTGTCGCAGCACGACCGCAGTGCTCGCCAGATAAGCGTGCTAATCGGGCCTTAACGATTACAGTTGTGCGCAGTTCGTCGTTTGGCGGCAGCAATTTGAACACAATGATTACATATTGCCGACGGTATTTTATCTTATGATCTGTAACAAATACCTGTAAATTGAACTTCCACAAGAGCATTACACTCATACACGCAGATTGGTCATTATAGTCCATTCAACGCCTTCAGCACAGTTGGCGGAGCGCAGACAAGACCCAGGATCATGATGGCAAATGGTACGCACGCCACAGACGAAGCGAGCGAGTCGAATCCCACACACCCATTGGCAGTTACTCATCAACGCATCTCAAAACGGGATCATAGCAATTGCCGGCAACAGGCGGGCAAAATTGCCATATGACGCCATAACGCGCAATTCCAGTCCTTCTCGCCCGCCCACTTGTTACACCACCGCCGCGTCGGGTTATCCACGCCGAGTCGAACCCGTCCGCCACAGAGGCCCGAGTTACGTTCCGCGACGTCCGGCCGGCTGCCATTGCGTCTCGCCCATTCACATGAACAACTGCTCAGACCGCTCACTGCCTGATGTTCAGCCAGGTTAATAGCATGAGGACGAAGCGTGGCGACGCAGGCCTGCAGCATTTCACTGTTATGTTCGCCGACTGCCATTTGGCGCCATGCAGCCTTCGAACGAAACCTTTACCCGTGCGTCGGTCTCACTATAAGCCCGAGGCCGTCACCAGCCTTTATAATTCAGTCAGTCCATAACTTATCGCTTTATCTCATAGCCATATATAGAATCATGTGTCATTCACCTCGACAGCTGAGTCCACGTCCGGCACACACACCACCTGTTCTTCATTGGCGACAACGGCAGCCCATCAACCGCGATCGCCGCGTTTCATACTCAGCATCAGAGCGTTAATCAGATGGCCGCGCCAGCGCACCGATTACCTCCGATTAATACTGGTACTGTCGCCTGACCTCACGGCACCCGACCGAAATATCAGCCACGTTCTTCGGTAACCAAACCTTCCAGCAGAGCCGAAGTCAGACTCGTTAGTTGCGCAACGGTAGCCAGCGCTTTGGCGTCAGCAGGATACGGCGGAGTATTGCGCCGCCGACTACACCACATCACGCCGGTGCATGCGCGTCGTTACCAGAATCTGGCCCATTTACCATCGCCGACCGCGCCAGCCCGATGATCGCCATTACCGTCGTACGAGTTATCGGTTCATCATAAGCAGCAGCGAGATTACGGTTAACCGGTAAAGCTTTGCCCATCGGTTATATCGCCATCCACGCAGCATCTCATCTGCACGGCCGAAAGCCTGGCGCATTGCCACCATTGCGCCATAGTACTTTAACTTCACAGACCACTTTACAGTACCATCAACTCCACAACCGTCACACACACGGTTTGTTCATCGCTGTAACGGTCATACTTTTACCCGCTGGCGGCAGCAGGGCCAGCGGCCTGTTGTTTCCGTTACGTACCGTATTATTCATGGCTCCACCTTTGTTGCCTCACAGGCGAATGTGGTTCGATGGCCGACACTGCACCACCTGACCAGCACGCCAGAGTTCTCACATATTGTTCACGCAATATGGCATTGGCTCAGGCGCCACGCACGCAACCAGTTGCCGACTTATTGTTTACCGTTTTTGAAGCACCATCAATCGCCCGCCGAACAGTACTGGTGCCCGCTGATCAGTTCACATCAGCATTTTGCTCAACGTCAACATCGCCTCCCAGCTGACACGTTAGAACTGACGGCATTGCAGTTAACATAGCTCACTGCAGCCCAGATCACTTATCACTGCTGGGTCTCACTCTGTTGCAACCCCCGCAGACACCATTAGAAACATTGCGTAATCATATAACCATTTTCAGATTCATACCACGCGAATACCACGGTTGCCGGCCCATGTCATCTTTAGTCATCGGGTCAACAGCTCGCACAGATGCATTCAAATTTTCTATTGCGTCAGCAGCGCACAGCACATCATTGTCATGCTCGTGCTCAACAGCGACGATGTTCGCACAGAGTTCGCCAACGCTCATTATTTTAAACATTTATATATCAGCCGCAGGAATTAAGTTCACTGTATTGTTACTGTGTCAGCTGCCCTGGCAGATGCTGTTCGGCTAAAGATCAGCAGTTACGTGAGCGTCACAGCCGCGGGCGCGCGCGGCTCAAGGTGGTCCTCATGGAAAACGCCACCATATTTCTAGAGCGCCTGTAACAGACCTTAAATCGCTTTCGGATCTCATTGCCCGAAGCCTTTAGCCGAACGAGCGCTGCATCATCAGTAAGGGGACAGCTGATTTTATTAATATTACAGTGGACTTAATTCCTGCAGAAAACAATATACATATAGAATGTTTAAAGGTAAATGAACATTTAGAATACTGTTGCCGAGGCACATCAATTAGCTGTTGAACTTTTACAGGGCGCTGATATGAGTGGAAACTGCTGTTAAACATGCTATTTTTCTATTAGAAGGTTTTAGATTCATCTATGCGAGGTGCTATGTTGGTTGATGCACTCTGAGAGCGCATAGATTCTGGTAACTGTGGTGTTCGCGTGAGTCATATGGACTCTCGACTCTGGAAAAACTAGGGGAAAATGAACATATGAGAGGGCCTTAGTATTGCTCTTCTAAAAGTGCAATCTGCAGAGGATTGTAGGTGAATTATGTTGGTCTGATGATCCTGATTACAGGCAGTAGTGCGCTATGTTGCTTGCAATGATATTTTACCATCGAATTCCTAGCATGAAAGAATCTGGATCCAATCTAGAGGGCGTGTATTTTTTGTTAAACCAAATACCGATGTGGACTGTGTAATCAAGTATTTGGAAAAGCACCAGTACTTGTTCAGCGGTGATTAGCATGTATCAAATTCTTCCAAGAGCAATTAAATAATAAAACTCAATAACCTAAATTTGCGTATATTAACTGAATATTGCCCTTATAGACGCAGTACGTGTAAAAGAAATGATAAAAGAACTATTTGATGATGGCGTCAAATAATTATTTAGGTCTTACTTTTGATGAACGTGTAATAGAGGGGCCATAGGAGCTCAACAATATGGTACTGGATCAGGTGGATCGCGTCTGGTATCCGTACATTTCCTGTTTACAGATCTCTGGAAAAGAGAACTAGCAAAAATTTAAGGGAATACAGAAAAAGCTCTCGTCTTTAATACTGGGGTTACATGGCAAAATGTAGGTACTATTTCTGCCATAGCAGATAAAAATATGACCATTTTTGAGCGATGAATTAAACCATGCTAGTATTATTGATGGTTGTAGATTGAGTAAGGCTACTGTAAAAGCCTATAGTCACTGTGATGTAGAGGAGTTAAAGTTTTTACTTAAAACAAGTAGATCGTAATGCACGTAAGCTCATTGTCACAGATGGGGTCTTTAGCTGGATGGCGATATAGCCCCATTAGATAAGCTTTTACGAGGTTAGCCGTGAGTATAATGCTTTTACTCTATGGTAGACGATGCTCAGCGACGGGGACCATTGGCAGGTGGTCATGAACGGCTGCTTATTATGGTCTCGAGAAAGAAGTGGATATTCAGCTAGTACATTGAGCAAATCGTTAGGTCTCTGTTGATGGCTATGTAGCTGCTAATAGCACCATCATTGATTATCTTGTGAATATGAGTCGTAGCTTATATTCTCCACTGCATTATCTCCTGCTGACATAGGGGCAGCCCTGGCTGCGTTGCATATTCTTGAGTCTGATACATCTGTATTAGGACGTTTACAAGAGAACGTAAACCATATGGCTCTTCAATTGATTGCCATGGGAATTGAGGCGACCAATGAAACTCCAATTTTCTCCCAATATTAATCGGGAAGTAATGAAGATACACTAGCAGTATCTGATTATCTATACAATGCTGGAATTATAGGTACAGCGATACGTCCGCCCACAGTTCCTGCTGGTGAAAGTAGAATCTCGTTTAACTGTTGCAGCTGCTCATAATAAAGAACAAATTGATTATGTGCGCGGACATTGGATAAAGCTATCAAGAATTGGAATTAATTTTTATGATTCTATATAATAGCTTCATTTGTAGTAGTGGATAAAGTAATCTAGAAAGTTATAGATTTAACTGAATTATGTAGGCTCTATATAATTGACAGCCGTATTAAATGGGCTTATAATTATGAGACCGACGCACGGGGATGTAAAGGTTTCGACAGGGTGCGTGTGGTATAGATAGCGAGTGCGTTCCGATGAGGCCGTTAAACGGTGGGAAAACATTTAAACGCAGAAGAAAATTTTGCATTAGCTGCATAGCATCGTCCTCATACTCTGAGCTCACCAAGTGTGAATGGACGTCAAACAGTAGGCTGGTCTAATTTAGTTGTTCATATGAATTAGGGCGAGACAATATGAACTGGGGTTGTGTAGCTTGTCTGTGAGCGATAGCAACCCGAGATCTCAATCATAGACTGTGCTCGGAGAAGTCTATATGGCAACACTCTTGGACAGGGGTTCGACTCCCCTCATCTCCACCATTAGTTTAGCATCTTTCTAAAAGATGTAACATAATAAGTAACAAGGTGTAATAAATTGATGAAATAAGGCCCAAAGAGATAAATTATATTATTGTTACTGTAACGTTATGTAACATCATATAACATACTCTTGCCCCTTATTTTTGCCCCTTGATTTGCCCTTTTATATGAAGAAAATCCCCTGCATTTTGCAGGGGATTATCTATTATTGGAAATAACTTTACCAATAGAATTAATAGCTAAGTTCATTTCCTTTTTCATTTCATCTGTAACATGCGTATAGACTGCTAATGTAGTCCCTAGGTTCATTATGTCCTACACGCTCCATAACAGCCTTTTAGAGGCACATTAGATTCAGCTAGTAGGGATATATGTGTGTGTCTAAATGTATGAGTGCTTAATATGCTTATGGAAGTTTAATTTTTGAGTATTTTATTTACATAATGCAGATCATAAGGTAAGCCACCGTCAGTAACAAATATATAATCATTATCTTCAAATTTACTCTTCCATAAACGACGGGCCTTTTTGGCTGTAATAAAAATAATTAAGAATTTGATTAGCACGCTTATCTAACTTAATTTTATGAATTGAGTATACATTTTTGGGTGGTAGCCGCATTTTAGGGTCTTTAAAGCTACCAGAAGAAGACATAGTACCATTAATATCAATTTCCATAGTAGTAGAATCATAATCTTGATTACGCAAGGCTACCATTTCACCGAATCTAAGCCCGGTTAGGATTGAAATTCACATAACAGTGAGACATGATGGTGAATCGCATCTAATTGTTGTAATATGTCTTTTAATTCAGATTTAGTTAAAAATTTTTCACGTTGTCGTTTGATGCGGTTAACATCTGTAACAGGGCGCTGTAGCTCCACATTATCAATGAAGGAAATATTGCAATATAATCCATACGGCGTGCATACTTTAATGATTGACGTATTAATGAAAGTCCAGCTTTAGTATAGTTGTATGAATATTTTCTAGCAAAGTTATCAAATGTCGTTTGAATAATATAAGTGGTTAATTTGGAAAGTAATATATCTTCTGGAAACCATTGGATTAAAGTTTTTATAAAGATTATCCATACTATATTGAGTGGATGCTTTTTCAAAACCACGTTTTGAATCCAAATATTCTTTACGATAGCAGATAATGTTATATCATTATGAAAATCTGTATTAGTTGCTTTATTAATTTTATCCATTAATGCAATTAATGCTAGTTTTTGAGTTTGTTTTTGAATTACTGGAATAGGGTGAGTGATACACGTTTTGTTTTTTTCCGCTATAAGGACACTGATAGCGTTCACAATATTTATATCTAATTTCTCCAGATTTTGTAGTAACTTGTTCTATCCACATAAAAACACCTCAAGGCTAAAATGAGTATAGGTAATAAGCCTTAGAGGTAGTAATAGATTTGTCAATACAGTATACCATTCTAGGTTTAGTTGCAGGCCTCTTATCCTATTGGCGTAGGTAAGAGGCTTTTTCTTTTTAGTTTAGAATAACCTTATCAAACGATTCTAACACTGTAACAGGGCTAGAATATAAAAACTCTTTTTCTTTTGCGTATAACTTTCGTGCAGAATATTGTAATGTATATGTATGGGTGGTAAAGCATTATAAATCTGGCTATTTCGGTACAATGGTCGTATGTTGTAATCCAGTAATAATCATCCATTTCTCTAATTGCTTGATATAAAGCAACATGATCATCGTGCTTGAACGCATTTTTATATAATTTGTTTCCTTTGTTTATAGTAAGGGGATCAAAAAATATAAATATTTCCTGTTCATTGTGCTGCAACAATACATTATGAATTAAGTCGATGGCATTATACATATGAAGCTGTATTCTGTGGGATTGTGCAGAAATTTTTAGTAATTTTATTACAAATATCAGTACGATTAAATCTACAGTCAAGTTTATATTTAGATTCTTGACTGTATCCACCAATAGGGCCACCCATATAATACCAGCACGATTAGTTCTATTTAAGAATAATGTTGCCAATCCTAAATGGTAGTTATATTCTGGTATAGATTTGTGGGTTTCATAAATCTGTTTTTGAATGTACCACTCATCCATGGTAATTGGGATGTTTTGGACATCTTCGATTAATCTAGTGGGTTCATGCAAAATAGCATGCCATATAGAATAAATAGCTAGGGTCATAGTCATTTAAAATAATAGAATCAACTCTATTAGAAAGTAATAGTTCTATGGATACCCAGATCCACCAGAAAAAGGCTCGCAATAAATGGGGATTGAATGTTATTAATTTGAATCAAGTGATTAACAAATTCAGATAATTGGGTTTTGCCACCTGGATAACGTAAAATAGATTTAGTTCTTGGCATAGAATACACCTCCTTTCTATAAGTATAAAACGACTAATATGAGTTTTGACTAGTACAAAATATATAATTAATTAACCAATAGAGGTGAGTTTTTGTTTTTAGCTAAAAATTATAGGTTTTAATAAAATTTTTAAGATAAATATATTCATTTCCTTTGATTTTGATTACACCAAAATTTAAAACCAGCTTGATTATTTTTCCAAAATAATTACCTTTTATATTGTTCATGTATCCATGATTTATAGAATTCTCTAAGATCACCTTTAGAGACGGATTGAGGTGGTTCAGAAAAGTTTCTAAAAACAGATTTGTTTACTGTATGTACCAGTAGTTTTATTATTCATAAAAAGTCGCTATTTATTGGTTCTTTGAATAGAAAAATCATAGAGAAGTTTATCAGGACCACAATTACCTGGTAGTGTAATTATATTTCTACCAGATGCAATTTGGTCCCCATCAAGAATAATAAGATTATTTGTAAAATTCTTTAATTCTTCTATTCTTTAGATCAATAAGTTGCTGAGAACCAATATTCACGTTTACTATATCTAATAGTTTGGTGTATTTTTGAAGGCAATAAAGACTTTATAAAAATTTAGCCTCTTCATCTTCTGTATATACTCTGATTTTTCAATATTTGGAGTAGATAAAGAGAGTGGTTTTAATGATAAATGAGCATAAATTTGTTCAGGTGTTATGTTGGTATCTAAAGTAACTTTTGATTCAGAGGATAATTTTAAATAGTTAAAAGCACAATCATTTTTTTATATTTACTATCAAGAGCAACCCTCAATAATTGATGGAGAATGAGTAGTCAGAAAAATTTGTAATTGAAAATCGAGGGCAAATTTAAATAATTTTTCATTAGATTTTCTTGTGCAGCAGGATATAGTGTTGATTCAATCTCATCAATAAATAAAAGGCCACCTTTATATTCGTTAGGAAAAGCTTTTTTTAATTTTTAAAAGAAAGAATTGCAGTTAAAATACTACCAATATTATCTTGACCCGCGGAAACAGTTAAAAGCAATTATATGAAGATGGGTGAGCAATCCATGTTGCTTTTATTAGTAGATTTTAATTCATTTGTTTCATATTTTCGGTGATAGAGACAAAATTTCATTGTAATTTCTTCTCATAAATTCTGTATCTTGATCTTCAATTGCTATCGTATAATTGGTAATCTTCACCTATGGGAGAAACGCGTTTTAAGCTTAAATAGATTACTGGATAATTCATATATCCATCGCCAGCATCTCGTGCGCCTTTTTTTTCCAAAATACGTAAACTCTGGCTTCCCTTAGATTTACGCCAAATTGATTCTAATGTAAATTGCCCATTATTTCCATTTGTTTTATCGACCATAAAAAGAGTGTATTCGTGATCTTTGGCTTTTTCTTTATTGGCATCAAATTTAAACTTGTTAGCAAATTTTGATTGAAATTTATAACCTGTTAGTGTTTTAAATTCATAAAAATGAGTTTGTTTCATCTTCTTCGTATGGTGAAGTATCCTCAGGATCTTGACATTGAAAATGGATGCGCTAATAACCCCTAATAAAGTTGTTTTTTTGAGTACCGTTTTGTCCAGCAATAATAGTCATTTTTACCACATGAAATATCTAATTCAGAAAAATTTTTCTGAATTTTGTGATATGAGCTTTTTCTATAATTCCATTAAATTGTTGTGACACATTGTTCCCCTTTTACAAATAACTTAAAGTTATAATTATTTACTATAAATAGAAAGGCCGCCACTCTATAGAGCAGCGGCTCTGAAGGACCAACGATTAAACGTTGCAATCAGTTCACTACTCGAATTATATCATATTGACAATAAATAAAAGCTACTTTTTAACAAATTTTTGGTAATAAATATTTAACTATTTCACGTGCAGTATCTACAGATTTTTGACTGGAGAAATTGATATTATTTTCATCATTTGCTCTATCAAAGCCTTTCATAGTGGTGTTTTCATGTCCATAAGTTGCAAATTCAAGAAACCAGTAGTTGCGCCAGTAGATTTCACTTGCATAGCTAGGATATTTTTAATTGGAATGATTTTATAAGTTCGGTTTCCAAGATTAAAAAGGCCACCTTGTGTGCGGTCAATAACAATACATTTTTCATAAACAAATAAATTAGCACCCTCTACCATCCAAAATGATAAAGATGATCTCCTAATAAATCTTTAACTGGACTCTCCACATTAAGAAGATTACTAAACAATGCCATAATAGTATATCCTTTTCCAAATTGAATAACATGATGATAAAAATTAAAAATTTTTAAAAACTCTAATCTCGTGGAACACCATGAGATAGAGCAAGAGAGGAAAAATTTATATCATAATGATTAAATAGTAATTCATCTAGTAAAAGTAGCTCAACAGCAAATATGTTAGCTTGACGTTCTATTTTATCGATAGAAAACATGGTGTATTTACTTAGAAATGGAGTGTTGAGTTTTGATGTAAAATAGCATGTCCTAACTCATGAGCACAGATGAAAGGATATAATTCATCTGGGGCATTGTAGTTATTATGAATTGATTTCATTCTGAAATGGACATCATAGTAACCAAGCAGTTGACCTAAATCTTCATAGTAAACTTCAATGCCTAGCAACTCGCATAGGCAAAACGGATTATTGGTGTGGTACTTATTAACTACTTTCGAACATTCCCTTAATATTCATAAATAATACCCCTTATTTAGATTTATTTTTATTGGTAGTAAACTTTGTCTTGCACGCTCTTTACCAATCGTACAGATTGTTCTAAAGAGATGCGTAATAGCTCACGTGTATCATCATCTAATTCTTGATCACCGTTATAGAAAGATAGAGCAGCATTAGAATCAAGATCATTTAAAATAGACTGTAAGCGTTTTTGAATATCTCGTTCATTTTTGATGAAAGTACAGTTTGCTTTGCTTGATGCGGTTCTTGCCAACCCATTAAATATGCTGGTGTAGTGTTTAATGCTTTTGCTAAAAGGCTCAAGTACATCAATTGGCATATTTTTCAATGTCACCATTTTCATATCTATATATAGTGGCTCTATTTTTATTTAACATTTTAGCTAGTGTATCTGCAGTATATCCTAGCTCTAACCTGCGTTGTTTTAATACGTTCTCCAATTCTCATACGATAACCCTCACTTTCTTTGATTACATAATACAATAAAATTCGCAAAAATGCAACAAATATTTTTAAATAAACTATAAAATCGCATAAAATGCGAAAAATGTTGTTGACATGCAATTTATAATGGGGTAATATCTCAATAAAGAAAGTCGCACATAAGCGACAAATAAGAGAAAGGAGGATGAAAATGGTTAATATCAGAAAACTAAAAAGCAAAAATGGTAGAAGAAGATATTTCTATTATTCAGTTGGCTAATATCCTTAGTATTGATAGATCAACAGTTTATAGAAAGCTCAATAAATCTGGGGGAGAATTTTACAGTAAAAGATGTTGAAAAATCGCTAAGGCATTATCCCTAACATACGATGATATTAATAATATTTTTGTTGATGAAGTCGCATAATATGCGACTAAAAAGGAGGTAATACAAATGAAAGACATATTACTTCAAATATGGATGAATGGGAGCGCAATTGCTACTTGTTACTTCTGGCATACGAGGAACGAACTGTTTGGAAATGTTAAAAGCTAATCCTGGCAATTTTAAATGTGATTCTAGCTTTTATTGCTTCTAGTAATAGTTCATTTTGATAAGTATTTATTATAGCTTATAAAAAGAAAGGATAAAATATGAATGATAGGAAATTAGCTGCATTACTTGAACAGTATAAAAAATTCTGAAACAGTGAGAAGAAATTTAGAGGTTCAGCCCTGAGCAGCGTGAACTTCCAGATGTAGTAAAAAGGGTTTTATGGAAATAAGAAAGAAAAAGGGACCGACATATGCGCGAGCATACACAGTCCTGAGATTGCATACAATCAATTAGCTTTATGAAGCTCAGTTTATTTCTCACATTGAAGAAGAGAAATAATATCAAACGTTTGTTCTGAATCTCACCATCAAGAATGGAAGTTTAGAAGCGCTATGTATGAAATCTATATCATATAAGCAGTTTTCACAGGTTTCAAAAATCCTGTTTACAAAGTGATAATAACGATGCATCCAATGCCTTCATAAGAACCAAATCTGTATACTCCAGAAATTGTTTGATAACTTCTGGTTTATATCCTTCAAAAGTTTTTAGATCACCGAAGAAATGCAAGAAAATTTCTCTGTGATTAAATGGAATATCATTTATCGGCTCCGCATAAAAACTATTTTCGTATGCATCAAAAATGAGGAGAGATTTGAGCACTGCTTTTTGGTAATCGCCTAACGGTATTACAGGCAAAAATTTGACTTCCGTCGCTAATGACTATTTTAGGAATATAAACATCTTGATTACTTGAAACATGGTGTATTACTGAGTCAATACATCTAAGTTGATTTAAGGAAAACTTTCTGTTCATTATGATCACCTCCTTCTAAGGGAAGTATACCACAAAAGCTTTTTATCTCTTTACTTTACTTGTTACCAAGTAGTTTAGCATATCTCATTGTCCTATTACGAAGATAGTATAGCAAAAATAAAAAGAAGGTGAATAGAGAATGAAAAACGGAACAGGTGTATGGTCGTATAAAAGACATAGCAGAAATATTTGGTATGTCAAGAATGACGGTATATCGCCATCTAGATGCGATTGCCGAAGCAGGTCAATATAACAAAGTGGTTATAGATAGAGGACCACGTAAGAAATTAATTAAGATTACTGAATTTGAAAAATATTTAAAAAGCGAACATTTAAAGTGGTTGCAAGCGTAGAAGAGATGATTAAAATGAAAGATTTTTACAGTAATTGATTTAATGATGAATGTAAGTTTGATAGCAAGCGTAGTGGCATCTGTAACATGTATGTTAGCCTGTAGGAGATAGGAATATGAAAAATATCGATTAATGGGGTAATGACAACAGCACAATGGATTTTAGGTGTACTTGGAATAGGTCTTATCTGTGGAATTGAAAATGCACGTGATGGATTAGATATTTTATTGAATCTGATACTCATAGCTATTACAGCAGTAAGCTTGGTTGCACTACAAATGATTAAAGATTTAATTGAAGACTATAAAGAACAGTGTAAATATCATAAAGCATTAAGAGAAGAACTTAATCGTCTTAGAGGAAACTGTCATGAATGGCGTAGATTCATATAGATATCTACATGAAAAAGAAACAAGAAATAGCTAGGGACTGGGATAAAAATGCTTAAAAGGACACCGTTAAGATCCAAAATAAGATTGGTTTCAAAGAAACTATTAAGCAAGAAAAAGTAGAAATAAGAAAAATGATATGGAGTTGGAGAAAATCCGACCTAAGGTGATAGAGCGAGACCACGGGAAATGTATTTTTATGTGGAGCGCCTTATGAAGAGGTCCACCATATCAAATATAGGTCAGCAGGAGGGAAAAATAACATAGAAAATTTATGTTGTTTATGCTGGCATTGCCATAGAATAAAAAATTCATTCTGGATCATATCAAAGAGAATACAGAAAAAAATTATAAAAACAATACTAAAAAGAAAGGCATGGATATGAGTATTAAAATGGTATGAGAAAGCACTCAAAATAATACATGCCCAGAATGTAAAAAGCAATCAGCATGCTGTAGTATGTCATAGACATAAACAGTTGATATGCATGGATTGTTCAGTAATTGCCAATACCAACAAAGTCTCAAGGTGATTGGCATTGTAATTTTTGATAAAGAAAAATGACCGTGTCGGGAAACACGGCCATTAAAGTTATGTGATAACTAAAAACCTCATATATTTAGTATATCACGCACAGTGGGAAAAAGTCTAGTAAAATAGCGGTTTGATAGCTATTTTTGTGAGACTAGATAGATACATTAACAACTCAACATAAGGTGATAACTAAAATGAGAAGAAGAACAACTATAACATCTAAAAATATGATTGAAGTATCAGATCATATTACAGGAATTCATACTATGGAAAGCCAGGTAAAAAGTTAGAAGTGAAAGAAAGCAAGTAACACCAGAAGTCATAAGAAAGAATAATTTAAGAATGGCTGAAAAAGCAATTAAGGTTACTAATAGATATGAATTTCAAGGCAGATGATTATTATCTAACACTCACATTTAAGAATGAGGAAGATGAATTAGATGCAAAAAGAGATGATACGAAAATTTTTAGAAAGGTAAGGGATTTATTTAATAAGACAGAGCAAACCTGCAAAATACATTTATGTGATGGAAAAGCAGGGACGCATACATTTTCATGCATTACTTTCAAGAGGGATTAAACTAACCACTCAATTATTAAAAAAAGCTATGGACACATGGCTATACAAAAATTGAGTACTACAGAGGGAAGCAGAAGATGCTATAGGGTTGGCTAAGTACTTTATGAAAGAGCGAAAAATCTGACATTGATCATAATGATGTACAGGTAAGGAAAAAATGGGTATCTAGTACTAATCTTGAAAAAGCCAAAAGTAAAGAAAAAGATACTAAAGTCTCACAGAGTGGCGTAAGGATATTAAAGTACCTAATGGATATTACTTAGATAAAGATAGTGTTTATGAAGGGTAAATAATTATGGATTTCATTTAGAACATATAGGCTAATTCGATTACCTGATTGGAGGAAAATATAAACAGAGAAAATCGACTAAGGCCATGTCCGTTTTGCGGGAATAAAACATATGAGGATTATGACAGGGATAAAAGTAGGGCTAAAACATCATATGGTGGCATGTGATAAATGTGAGCCGTCACTCATTTTGAAGAGTGACCATTGTACTTAGATTGTGAAAAAGGCATGGAATAAAAGGGCGGATAATTAATGGAAAACAAATATAGCGGGATTGTATTTATTCCTAGAACAACTGGAGAAGCAATTATAAAATGCATATTCACTGAATGCATGGAATGATACAGGAAAGTATATCTATTTTTACAGAAGCCGGGATATCTGTAGGATACATACCACAGATGATGGAATATACACAAATTCATTTATGGATGTAGCTATATGTGCTGCATGGTTAAATGGGGAAATATCAGTTACTGAATTAGAAGAAGTAGATGGCATCTATACAAATAGCATAAAGGAGAAAAATGAACACTGTTAATTTAATGGGTAATCTAGCGAGAGACCCAGAAGTAAGATATACAAAGACTGGTAGAGCGGTAGCAACATTTACAGTAGCTAGCAATACCTATATTGATGCTAATACAAAGGAAGCAAAGGAACAGACCTCCTTTGTAAACTGTGTAGCGTGGGGAACACTGGCAGAAGAAATAGGGAACTTACGAAAAGGGAATAGATGTTTGGTGCAGGGAAGAATTCAAACACGATCATATGAAACTCAGAATGGCGAAAAGCGATACATAACAGAAGTAGTTGCAAGTTTTGTGGGAACAACATTAAATGGTGCCCACAATGAACCATCAAATTTTGACAACTTCAATGATGATGAACAAATTACTTTTTGATAAGGGCAATGCAGAGACATTGCCAATGGAAAAGAATCGAAATAAAGCCCTAGAAAGGGCAGAAAGGTTGATGCGGTAATGGCAAGACCAAAGGATATGTTTTTAAAAAGCTAAAACATGTAAGCATGCAGTAAAGTTTACAGGCAATCAAGGATTGTTTGTAAGAACTACTTGTAAATGCCCAAATAAATTAATGCTGCCAGTGCCGGATAAAAGAGGAATTAGAGTAAAAGTACCTTATATCATGGCTAAGAAATGCATAAATTGTAATGGCTATATAGATGTTAGAAAAAGAAAAAGGCAAAGAGAAAATAATGCTAATCACGCTGATGCGGACATTTAGAAAGTAATAGAGTAGCGAGAGGATTCAATTAATGAGTAAGAAACTTATTTATGTAGCCCATCCTTATGGTGGGAAGAAAAGCAATAGAGAAAAAGATAGATGTAATTATGAATGAATTAATATTTGCAGATACAACAAATGATTATGTATCACCCTATCCATAACTATGGATTTGTTTATTTGACAGGTGATGAATACCAAAAAGGCTAGATATTTGCCTAGGACTCTTAGGGCATTGCGACATCCTAGTATTATGTGATGGCTGGGAACAGAGTAGAGGTTGTAAAGGTGAATATGAATATGCTTTAAAAAGGGGAGTGCCAGTATTTACAATAAATGAATGGAAAGAACAATTATGGGGAGTAAATAAATGTATACGGTAGTATTAATAGAATGCAATGGTAGCGATAACGTAGGACGCTATGGTTCGTATAAAACAATAAACGAGGCACGCAAGGCGAGAAATGAATTTGAAAAGAGCAAAGAAAAATTCATGCAAGGCCCTAAGCGATGAACAATTTTCTAAATTTATTGAAGAAATGCCTGTTATTGTAAAGAATTATTCTCACATTATGAGCGTTTCATATATTTTTGCAAAATTGCTGTGGGTAAACGAATGCTTAAATCGCCATGCAAAGGCTGTGAATACAGAATTGTAGGTTGTCATGCACAATGTGAGCCTTATGTAAAGTATTCGAACGGCTTAATTAATCAGAGAAAGGCTAGAGATAAGAGCGGCGATATATTGGGATATGTTAAGGATACCACCAATAGAGTGCGCCGACGTATCGGAAAGCCCAAATATTAGAGCCAGTAAGGAAAGGGGAATTATGGGAACTTGTATACGCAGGTAATTGGTTCTGCATTAGGCGCTTGTATATATGGGGCGTAAAAGCCCAGATGAGGCGTTAAAAGTATTAGGGCTACAGATTAAAGCCCAGAAAGAAAAACCGCTATAACGTAGATATTGAAATTCTAATTAACATGAGGCGTGAGGGCTTAACGATAAGACAAATCGCAGCGGCGTGTGATATGTCTTTCGCCGTGGTGAGAAAAACGCCTTTGAGCATGCAAAATCGCCTGCACATCATAGTGTTTTCGTGATGATCAATTCACCGAAAAACGGACATAAGGTTTGAATATCAAACAGGAGAAATAAAATGAAAAGTAAAAGAGCTAATTAAACAATTAGAACAAATTCAAAAATAAGGATGTAGAAGTATTTGTACTGGAACCAATTTGATGGATTTAGCAAGATATATGAAGTAGAACCATTTAATAATTGTGCAGCCATTTCAGGTGATATAAAAAGTGAAGAGCTATATGGAATGCCTGCAGTTGAAACCGTAAGATATGGCGGGCAAGTTACTGCATCAGATTATTGTATTGCACCGCATGATAGTTTTGAGGAAGCAAAAGTATACTTGGAGCAACTGGCTAGTGAAGGTGAAGATGATGAATTTGTAGTAGGTAAGGTAGTAAAATGTCACTTCCTGTAATTTATGTAGATGAAATCATAGATAGTGATAGAGAGTTGCATGAACAGGATTATGGGATTACTGGATTATTTATCAGATGTCACACAAAAAGCAGAAAAACGATTTAGAAACGATGCTAACAATGACATATAAAAAAATGGTTGGAGATAAAACCATTTAGAAAGCAATGTATATGGACTGGACGATGAAGTGCTGTTTAAATTAAACTCGATCACAGGAGAATATGAGGAGGATAAGAGTTATGCAAATGAAATGCCATAGGTGTGATAGATTATTCACACCAGTAGGTTCAGAAAAAGCATTGCCCTGACTGTATAGCAGGAAAAGCCAATACCAAAGAAGAGAACAGTAGCTGAGGTAAGGGCAGAAATAAAAAGCGAAGCGTGATGCGGAAGAAGCAAAGAAATATAAGTACGAACGGTACTGTATATGTTGTGGTAAGAAATTCTATACAAATAAAACCAACCGAGTAATATGCAGTGACTATGATTGTGAAGAGAAAATGCGTATAGAACGGTTGCAAACTAATAGAGCAAAAATACAGAACTAATGCAAAAACAGAAGAAGGGAAAAATAATCCATGCTAAAGGAAGATAAAAAGCAAATGGTGCTGGGTAGATGCGGTTCATGGTGACGCAGGAATACCCTGCAATACAATACAAGGTGCAATCGATAATTATTTTTTAGATGAGCCGGACAGAAAAGGGGCGACCATTGTAAAAATAGGACATCCTAATTATTGTATCCCGGAGGTTAATGCCAAATATGTAATCGAAGATATAATTAATCATCAAATTGATGATGAGATTGCTGAGTGGTCCGAAGATTATTTTGACAGATGTTAAGAAAGAACATATTGATGAATTGAGCGAGACATTGACAAATATCTTTCGTGAATGGGAAAAGAAACATGGCTATGAAAATACAGGTTATGTAGTTTTTAGAAACAAAAATCGTATCCGGTTGATAGCAATGGAAAACTTATTGTGGTGTAACCATTAATATGAAGATAAAAATAGAAGGCTTTATTATAGGTGAAAAATTATAGATACAATGGAATGCATCAATAATAATATAGAGGCCCAATTAAGAGGGGATAAGAAATCTTAATTGGGATAAAGTGGCAAAAATATATTATAGAACATGGAACAAATATAATAGTATACGCTGGTATTAATGAAGATTGGGATATTACGTGTGAGGGCCATATGATCATGGTGAAGTAATCTATAATGAAGCATATGTAACCAGTACATGGGGAACACCAAGCATCTTTATATATGTAGAAGGAAAGAACAAAAAGATTGATGGTGGGGATGAATCTTTTATATATGCAGATGAACATATATAGGACTGGACAGAATCAGCATTGAAAATCGTACAAGGGAAAATAGTAAAGTGCTTGATGCGGGAGGTAGCCATTGACTGAGCAGGAATTAATAAGACAATAACGACTATTGCAGCTAAAACAGCAATAGAAGAATATAGAAAAGAAATAAGTAGGAATGAAAAGGAAACGATAGATACCTTAGGCACAATACAATGAAGTTATTCAAACACTACAATAAGTTAAAAGACTTATGTAGAGAATAGTATATCTGACTCATCACAAGCTAAAGATTTATGGCTTGATAAATTATTAGGAGAAATGTTTGATGATGACAGTAAAGTAATGGTTAAGTCAATTATAAGAAGCAAGGAACAAACAGAACTCATGATGCGGCATATAGATAACATGATTGATATCTACGATGAGCGTTGCAAATGTCGTAGAGTGAATTATTGTGATTGTGTTAGACGGTATTATATTAACGGTGAACAATTGAAAGATATTGGTAACTCACTAAATCCCAATGTAGATGAGCGAACAGTACAACGTTATATCAAAAGAGGGTTAGAAGAGATGTCTATTCTGTTATGGGGATTAACAGGGATAAAAATAAATTGTCGTAAAAAGTGTCGTGACGTGTCGTAAAGATAAAGATATAATGATATGTAAATAAATATGGAATGAAGAAGAAATAAAGGCACCCACAATAATTAGTGGGTGCTTTTTATATGGAGATGGAAATGAAAAGAGCAAGGCATGAATGCAGGTATCCTGGATGTCATGAATTAACAACAGATAGATATTGTGAAAAGCATAAAGTTAAACAAGATAATACAAGACTATCTGCACATGCTAGAGGATATACCTCTAAATGGGATAAAGCTAGGAAAGTATTTCTTGCGGAACATCCAACATGTGAATGCGCTGAATGCAAGGCATCAGGAAATCCATTGGCAGCGAATGTAGTGGATCATATCATTCCTCATAGAGGAGATATGAAATTGTTTTGGGATAGAAACAATTGGCAAGCCATGAATAAACGCTGTCATGATAAGAAAACAGCAAGAGAGAATGGCGGCTTTTGGTAATATGGTTAAACGATAATGATAACAGTGAGAATACCCCCTATTTAAAAAAATGTTTGAACCTTGAAAACCCAGACCGTGTGGCTCCTTTCTTCGTAAAAAGTTCGTGAAATAAAACTATTTCTGAGAAACGAAAATTTTATAGGCAATGAAAAGAGGTGAAAAAGTAGTGGGCCGAAATGCAAAAACCTATAGATTTAATCATGGCTGATGGGAACAAACGACATTTAACAAAAGCCGAAATTGAACATAGAGAAAAAATACAGAAATACGTTTTGGAAATGATAAATTAGTATGTCCAAAAACATATAAAATGACAAAATTGCATATGCAAAATGGAAAGAATTAATAAGGCTATATAAAGATTTTGATTTTGTAGCATCTGGAGATATTGGAATGCTCGGCCGCTACTGTATGGCCTATAGTGAGTATATGGATTTACTAGAACGTAGGACAATGGTATGTCAGTTGATGCCTAAAGTTGACGATGATGAGAATGAAATAATTAAAGACCAATTAGACGCCGGGAATGTACATCCAAAACGTATTCAGAAGATGATAGAAAAATATGAATATATATTATCATTTAGTGGAATAATTTCATTAGATAAGGCCATTAATGCGAAAATGGATGCATTGGTTAAAATGGAAGATAGATTATTCTTGAATCCATTGGCTAAAATTAAAAATGTACCTAAGAAAACCACCAGAGGAAGAAAAACAGAATTAGATCAGAATGGATTTGGTGATATATGACAATAAAGGAAGAGTTAATATATATGCTAAAGACTGTATTAATGACACCAAGCATTGTTGCCAGAAACATAGATGGGCATGTGAAAGATTTCTGAGAGATATAAGCCGTGAAGGAACGGATGAATTTCCTTATATCTTTGATGATGCAAAAAGCAGAGAGTTTTTATAAATGGGCAAGTTTACATAAGCATACCAAAGGCGTGCTAGTAAATACGCCCATTATTTTTACGCCAATACAGCGCTTTATATTTGGTAACATTTATGGATGGATTCATAAAGATACTGGATATAGACGATTTACAAAAAGCATATTGGCAAGTGGGAAGAAAAATGCAAAAATCTCAATCATTAGGTCTAGTTGGTGATTATGAATTAATGGCACTTGGTGAAGATAATTCAGAAGTTTATATTGGTGCGACTAAAAACACTCCAGGCAAAAAAATCATTTACAATGAAGTCTTGGCAATGCTTAAAAAAATCAAGTACTTTTATTTAAAGGCAAGTGGAAAGAAGCATATAGTACGATTGTACATATTAAAAAGTAATTCAATAATGCGTGCTTTATCTAAGGATGATGGAAAAACTGGTGATGGTTTAAACTGCAATGTGGACTGATTGATGAATATCATGCGCATCCAACAGATGAAATATTGGAAGTTATTAAGACAGGGATGATTGCACGGCGCCAACCTTTATTGTTTATTATTACAACAGCCGGTAATAATTTAGGTGGGCCTTGCTACAGAATTGAATATCCATTAGTAAGTCAAATCTTAAATCCAGATATCGAATTTGATATTCCGGATTATTTTTTTGTATGGTGAATGAATTAGATCGAGATGAAGAAGGGAATCTGATTGATGACATAAACAATGAAGAGTGCTGGATAAAAAGCCAATCCAATTGCAGCTACATATGAGGTAGGATTAAAGAATATCAGAAGTAATTATATGTCAGCGATAAAGAGCCCAGAAAAGATGGTGTCATTTATGACTAAGAATATGAATATATGGGTTAAAACAATCAGCGCAGTCATATATTGATATGGCAAAATGGAAGGCATGAGGAAGATTAAATGAGGACTTTGAAAAACGATTTAGGAATATCACTATATGGATATGATGCATATGTAGGTATTGACGTATCAAAAACAATTGACCTTACAGCGGCTGGGATAGTAATCCCGGTATATATTAATAACAGTAAGAAATTTATTACTTTAGCACATGGTTTTATACCGGAAGAAACAGTACAAACAAAAGAACGAACAGATAAAATCCCTATATAGACTATGGAGTGAAAGAGGATGGCTAACAATTACTCCAGGTGAAATTGTTGATTATCGGTTTATGACTAAATGGATTGAAAGAAACATTAAATAAATATGGATTAAATATTAAAGATGTTTGTTATGATCCATATAATGCTACCACTATACCCAAGAATTAGAGTCAAATAAAGGATGGGGAATTGTAGAAATCAGGCAAGGTATTATTACATTATCAGAACCTACAAAGTCGTTCAGAGCAGAAACATATCAAGGCAATATATTGCACCCAACTAATGATTTATTAGATTGGGCAATTAGTAATGCTGTAACAAAAAGTTGATGCTCAAGAAAATATTATGTTAGATAAGGCAAAAAGTACTGAACGTATTGACCCAATAGCAGCCATAATAAAATGCATACACAAGGGCAAAAGTAGCAGCTGATGATGATTTAAGTGAATACATAATGAGTGATGAGTTTAGTCTATAGGAGTAGAAATGAAATACATAAAAAAATAATAGGAAGTATAATTGATGACTTGCTATTTACAATAGGAGCCATCTTTTTGTATCGGAGGATTTATGATCCATACGATAGTAGGCATATATAGTGTTGCGTTGGCCGCATGTGTACTTGGATATATCATTGGAACGGCATACCATGTTGAAAGAAAAGGAACGAGGGATAGACCCTATGGAGAATAGAAAAGGAGACATAACAATTGATACTAAGAAAGTTCATTGAAAAAAAGGGATGGCTACATGCAACCTAATCATGTTGATGCGGATTCAATTATAGATTTCTTAGGAACATCAACAAATAAATTTATGCGGGTAAGTGATGTTATAAAAACTCAAATGTATTTGCTCGTGTCAGCATCTTGGCAGATGATTTAGCAAAGCTCCCAATCCATACATATTATGGAGATGGAGATAGAACAAAAGGGATGAAACATCCTGTAGCAGAATTGTTATATACAAGGCCTAACCATTTAATGAGTGCATTTACATTGAAACAAACATTACAAAATGCATGTGGGGTTGTATGGCAATGCCTTCGCATTTATTGACTGGGGAAATGATGGATTTCCCAAAAGCAATATGTACTATTAGAACCATCATCTACAATTCCATATTTGGATGTAAAAACTAAGCGATTAACATATCAAACACAAAACATTACAAGGTGAAACAATTACATTACAAACTATCTGATGTACTGCATTTTAAAACAATGGCTAGAGATGGCATTGTAGGTAAAGCACCATGGAGAACATTAGTTGATGAATTACGAGGGCAGAATTCAACGAAAGAATTTATCAGCAATTTCTACAAGAATGGAACACTAGTGTCCGGTGTATTGCAGACAGATTCAAAAATCAATCAAGAAGCAAAGGATAAGTTGAGGAAAGATTTTGCAAGCCGGTATGCAAGTCCAGATAATGCTGGCAAAAACAGTTGTATTGGATATGGGCTTAAAATTTCAGACCATAGGTATGCAGCTTGATCAAGCACAATTTATTGAGACGCAAAAATTTGGGATTAATGAGGTGGCTAAAGTTTATCGGGTACCTCCTCATAAATTAGCACAACTAGATAGAGCAACCTATGCAAATGCGGAAGCAATGGGGCTTGAATATATCAAGTCAACACTGCTTCCTATTTTTATGCAATGGGAACAAGAACTAAACTACAAACTATTTACCAAACTAGAACGGCAACAATATTATGTAAAGTTTAATGCTGATGCGGAACTTCGAGGAGATAGTAAGTCTAGGGCTGAATACTACACAAAGATGATTCAGACTGGGGTATACACACTAAATGAAGTGCGAGCCATGGAAGAGCAAAAAGCCTATGAATGATGGCATGGTGATAAGCATTTTATATCTCTAAATTATACGACTACCGATAATTTGGAGAAATTACAACTGGCAAAAATTAAAGCTGGTGAAGACTTAACAGTGAAAGGAGGTGAGGGAATGGACAAGGAACGGAGAACATTTCAGACCAAGATAGAAACTGAAAGGTGGAGAATGATAACGGTGAGTTACCATATATCGAAGGTTATGCATTGAAGTTTGGAACCCGGTCAGAAAATATGGGTGGCTTTTGTAGAAATGTTATCTAAAAACTGTTTGGATAATACAGATATGAATAATGTTGTTGCTTTGTATAACCATGATGAAAGTTATCCATTGGCACGTAATACTGTGCCATCAGGGCGGGGTCATTGGAGCTAAAGTTGATGACACTGGTTTGTATTTTTAGATTAACACCAACGGAAACAACATATGCAAAAAGATTTAATTACAAATCTTGATGCGGGTGTTGTAGGTCAATGCTCATTTGCATTTTCATTAGCGCCAAGTGGTTCTGAATGGATATGGGATGAAGATGATAAGGTATACATTCGAACAATTACGGCGATCAAAACGCTTATGGGATGTTTCGATTGTTACGACACCGGCATATCCAGATACAGAAGCAGATACGGCAAAACGTGATTTGGAAGAGTTCAAAAGGACTCAACAAAATGAACTAGATGAAGTTCGAAAACGCAAATTAGCAATTGAATTAGAATTAGTGAGGGATAAACCATGAACGAAAAAGAACGTGAATTACGCCAAAAGATGGCAGCAAAAATGAAGAAATCTGTGGCCTAATGAATGAAGGTAAACTGGATGATGCGGAGCAAGCAACAGAAGAATTGCGCCGCTTAAAAACGTGAATTACAACAGAAACTACACTGGGTGAAAACAGTGTAGATACTGTACCACCAGAAGCACGTCAACATCAAAATCATGATAATGATATTGATGTAAATCAAATCATGGCTCGTGCTTTGCGTGGCAATCAATTGTCTCAAAGAAGAAAAATGAAGTATTGGTGCGTGCTAGCACATTGAATGAAGGAACCGAAAAGATGGTGGGTTTATTGTTCCCTAAAGATGTACAAACGGAAATTAATGAATTGAAACGAACATTAAATCCATTGGATGAATTAGTACGAATTGAAAAGGTTTCCACTATGAGTGGTGAGCGAACTTATGAAAAAGCTTTCCACCATGACAGCATTCCCAAATGTAGCTGAACTAGCAAACATTGCAAATTTGAAACCCAGAATTCAATCGCGTTGAATACAAAGTTCAAAAATATGCAGGTATTTTGCCAATTTCTAGTGAATTATTAGTAGATACAGACCAAAACTTATTGAATTATTTTGTATCGTTGGTTGGCTAAAAGGATACGATTACACGTAATACAGAAATCGCTAAATTAATTAATACGCTTACGAAGAAAACCAATTACAGGTATTGATGGATTAAAAGACATTTTAAATGTTGATTTAGATCCAGCAATGTGTATTGACTTCTATCCTTTTAACTAATCAAGATGGGTATAATTACCTTGATAAATTGAAAGATACACAAGGTCATTATTTATTGCAACCGAACCCATTAAATCCAACTGAAAAAGATGTTATGGTAAAGTGGTTAAAAGTGGTAAGTAATAAGGTATTACCTACAGATACTAGCGGTAGCGGCAAAAATGCACCAGTTATTATTGGGATTTAACAGAGACAATACATTGTTTGACCGTGAAGCGATTACATTGTTAGGTACAAATATTGGTGGTAATGCATTTGTAACGGATGGTTACAATATCCGTGGTACACTTCGTTTTTGATACAAAAATTGTAGATAATGAAGCAGCTGTATTTGGTCAATTGAAATTGGCATAAGGTAATTATTATGCAAAAGTTACTGGATGATGTAAAGAATATTTACGGGTAGACAGTAATGATGAAAATACAGTAATTGAAAATTATATTGAAGCAGCAAAAACATATAGAGAACTGAATAGGGAAAGCATTTGACGAAAAATAGTCAAATGCTTTTAGTCGTTAAGATGTTATGTGGGCATTGGTATGATAACCGAAATGTAGTAGGCGGTGGTGGTGAACTGCCGTTTACTATTACTTCATTATTACTGCAGATTGAACATAAGAAAGAGGGGTAACAAATGAAAGTAAGAGTATTACATCCAACAATCATTGATAGCCAATGGCTTCAAAATTGATGACGTATTAGAAGTAGAAAATGAAAAAGCGCAACCATATGTAGAAACAGGTCTAATTGAAGTTATTGATGATGCGGAAATTACTCCACCGAATGCTAAAACTGGTGGTGATCCACCAGAAGGAAATCCAAAATCCACCAAATGAGGATAATGATGGTGATGAAAACCCACCAGACGAAGATGGGGGTAAAGATTCCGAGTCCGGAAAAAGGTAACATACTATGTTACGGATTGGATCTGCGAAGAATCGTATAGAAATATTACGGCAGACCATAGAGCCGGATGGACAAGGTGGGTTTAAAAAGAAAAACCACGTAGAATTGCCACGGTATGGGCTGCTATTTTAAAACCAAGATTTTGGATGGTGATAGTGGAAAAGGCCCTACTACAGCAATTACACAAGGTATACAGATACGACCGTTAAAAGCAATTGATACTGATTGTACTATTAGGTACCGTAATACAAATTATGAAATATTAGACATAGAGTATAATACGGATTCTTATATATTGACATGTCAGGCAATCAAGAAACGGTAGGTAATTATGGCATTTGTAAAAAGCTGATATATCTAATGCTACTTTATAAAGCCATGCGAGATATTCACAATTATAATTTGAAACACAAGAACGAATTAAAGAAGTAACTAGGAATAAAACGCATGAGGTATTAACTGTAGCACTCAATTGGCACCTTATAGAACTGGTAAATTTAAAGGACAATAAGGGAAGAAATTAAAACACATAGTCAAGGTATCTATGGACGGGTATTCACAAATTCACCGGTAGCACATTTAATTGAATTTGGTACAAAGGGGCATGTAGTAATGCCTAAAAAGAAAAAAGCATTAGCACCAGGAGCAGCCGGCTGGTATATGACTAATGCCACACCCCTGCAATATCTGCAAAGCCACTTTATGAAACCGGCTATGGATAAGGTCCGTCCAACGATTGAAGGTCAATTAAGGTAGCAATAAAGAAATGAAGATAAAAACTATTCCATTTAATGCTGTACAAAAAGCATTTTATAAATTGTTGACAGAAGGACAGACGGCTCCTGTATATGATCGTATCCCTGCAGGGGATGAAGAAATGCCGTATATTTGGTTGGGTGAGTTTCATGGTGTACCTGTGGAAGATAATAAAACACATGCAGTACATAGAATTAGCCAGCAAATAGATATATGGAGCAATCAACCTGGTAAGAAAGAGGTTAATGAAATTCTAAATGATGTAGCTACTTTAGTTAGACATTACCACTACCACTTGAAGGGTTTAAACAGGTCGGTGATGCTCATATATCTTTATATCAGGCAATAGGGGAATGATACGAAGATAAGACTAGTGCTTATCACGGAATCATGATGATTGAGTACACAATTGAAGAAATTGATTAGGAGGTAATTAATATGGCATTAACACAAGAGCAAATTACAGCACTACCGGTGGCACCTAGTGATACAAAGGCGGTAGCTGGTAAAGATACGTTATTGTATATTGCATCAAAACAAACACCATTAACATGGTTATTGGTTGGTGGTCAAAAGAACTCACCACTTAAAGAACAAGCAGACTCTTGGATGGTTCTGATAAATCTAGTGGCGGTTGGAAAAAGGCATCCCTGGTATGAAGTCCTGGAGCATCGAATATGATGGTCTATACGTGTTAAAATGACAATGCAGTGGATATCTTGCGCTATTCATTCCGTGAAGGTAAAGCCGTGTATGTACGTGTAGAATATCCGGACGGTTCTTACAAAACAAGGCTGGGCGAATACAACATCTTTGAAGATAATAACGCTTCTGATGTAATTCAAACATTAAAGGTATCCTTGACAGGGTATGGTGCAATTAGCGATTTGATTGCGATTGGTGAAGTTAAAAATTACATCTCCTACAGCTGCATTCTAAAAGCAGCTGCAGCAGATAAAACTGTAGCAGTGACACCAACAGACATTACAATTGTACTGTAACTGATGATACTGGTACTGTATTGGTATTCGGAAAAGGACTACGAATTTGCAGAAGGTACATCCTTAACTGAAAGAATACCTAAAAATATGACAGTAGGTAATCATGTACTTGAAGCAAAATCAGCAAAGACAATTCCTATCACAGTAAATGTAACAGCATAATTTTTAGATAAAGGGCGGGATAAAACCCGCCCTATTTTATATAAGGAGATAAAAATGAAAGAACAGACTACATTGACCGTCAATGGGGAAAAATATGAATTATTGTATACACTTGGTATTATGAGCTGATTGAACTGAACATTAGGGTGTTCTTTTGATTTCAATCCTAACAGATTTGATGGCAAATGCACAGGCACGAGTAGGCATTGATTTCATTATGAGCGAACTTGCAATATGCGGTAGTTGGCGGCTTGTCGGAAGATAAAGCATATGATCTCATTGATAAATATTGTGCAGGTGAAGGCACATTAGATACGTTTGCAGGGTTCCTAATGATGGCATTATATAATACTGGTTTTTTTATCCCAAAGCTACCAGAAGAAGTGGAAGCACAGGTGGAGGAACAGAAAAAGAAGTAGCCTCCATTGAAGAATGGATTAGAACCGTAGAGCCACTAGCATATGGACCATTGCATCTATTGCCTGGATGCTCTTGAAAATCTAACTATGAAAGAGTTCTATTTGTTACTTGATGCGTCATTATGCCCGTAAAAAAGAAGAGGACTATAAGCAAGCATATTTCACATACTGGATGCTTGCTCCAAACTTAGGTAGAGAAAGCAAAATAACAGTAGATGATATTTTCAATCCATTACATCAAGATATGGTAAAGGATAAGAAAAGCGAAAAAGAGGAACTATTACGTACATTTAATTTATAAAGAAAGGAGGTGGAATGATGGGAACAACCATAGCAGATTTAGAGGTTAGGATAGGTGCGGATAGTAATCGGTTTAAACAAGAACTACAGAAGGTAGAAACGCAGGTAGGGAAAGCATTTAATGTAAAACCCACTACTGAAGTTTTCCAACAAGTGTAGATAGTGTAACAGGTCGTGGTAGGTAGTTTGGTTAGTAAGTTTACAGCTATAGCGGGAATTGTGGCTGGAGGATTTGGACTAACATCCATGATTGAAGGTTCTGTGAAAGCTGGTGAAGCAGTTTACCAATTATCTCAACGCTACCAAATCACAACTAAAGAAGCATCTGAAATGAACCGAATTCTCAAAGATTACAGGTTCTGATGCGGATACAGCAGCTAAAACAATTATGCGATTGGATAAAGCGTTATCCGGAAAATAGTAATGAAGGTAAGAAAGCGCAAGAAACACTAAAACTATTTTGGCGTTTCATTAACTGATGCTAATGGTAAGATGTTACCAATTAACTCAACAATTGGCGGAGTTAGTAAAAGGATATAAAGCGGCTGCTGATGCGGGATATGGGCAGGAATATGTGATGAATACCCTGGTGTTCGTGGACTTGCTTTAATTTCTGTATTGCAGAATTACAATGAAGCGGCGGAAGTTGCTAGTAAAAGTCAAAGGAATCGGTCTAAATCCAGAAGAAATGCATAGCATCTCTTCAATTGAAAGAGATGGAATTGCAGTTTGGACAACTTAAACTAGCGAGCGGCGCAGCCATTACACCATTAGTAATGGAATTATTACCACAATTACTACCGTACTTGCAAGAATCCGGCAGCATGGATAAACAAAATAAAATGAGATTGCAAGCACGGCTAAAACATTGGTTCAGATCGTAGCAGCATTGTATGAAAGTAAGATTGACTGACAAAAGCAGCGGCGGCAGTTAATCGTAGTATCAACTGTGAAAAGATTGCAAAGCCCAATGGGATTAGATACAGCTGAATTAACAAAGAGCGCAAGAAGCCAGATTAATAAAACTCATGAGATAATGAACGGTATATGCACAAATGCGAAGAGAAGCGTTAAAACAGCTAATCAACAAAGTTATCTGCAGAAGAAACGAGTGCATTTTAGCGCAGGAATTTAGCAAATGATTAGTATCAAGGCAACGCAATCAGCAGAGCAAATTCGAGCTGGCTATGACTCTTGGCTTTTCAAAGCGTACGGGCTAGAAGCGGCAGAAAGTTCAATTGCGAGTTAATAGATCCATATTATCTACAGGGTAGCGGCAGAAGAATCAGCAAAATCGTACATGTAGCGGCTAATGTTGCAAAGTAGAAAGTGATATGGCTGTAGTAGCTAGTCAAGGTAAGCAGGTGTAGCTGCAACGGTTGCAGGCACAAAAGCTGTAGAAGCTAGTGCAACAGCAACAGCAGCGGCAACAGCAAATATTGAAAAAGAATGCAGTGTTAGCAGCAAGCTATGAAGGTGTCGGTAAGAGCCACAACGGCAGGAGCGGTAGCAGTTAGTGCAGCAGGCAGAGCTATGGGAGCTGTTGCAACATTAACACGAGCAGTGTGGGCTCTTGCTGGTGGATGGTTAGTGTAGCGGCAGCCGTAGGATTTGCACTATATTCTGGGACAAGCTAATAAAAGCAGAGGCGGAATTCCAACACGCCAATGAAGTAACCCCGATGGATAATGGAAAGAAACGTCATCTTGCAAAAATAGAGAGAGCAAGTCGTTTTTGCCAATGATAGTGCTGGTTATGTAGAGGTCCCAGAACGACTAAGGAAAAACATGAATCTTATGTAGCTGCTCAAAAGAAAGCCAGTGCAGATGCTGCCCTAGGAGAAATTCAGGCGGAACAAGCAAAACTAATGGAAAGCATTAATGCACAAATACAAAACTTGGGTTCCATTAGTGATTCAGCAGGGAATACATCTGTAGTTGAGCATACCGAGCATAAGGATACATCGAGTGCAGCTGAAACAGTTCGCTTCATGATTAATCAAGGTATTGATCCACGTATAGCTTTTTGGTATGGCTGGCGGGAATATGCAGGAATCAGCAGGAAACACAAAAACTTAGATCCTGTAATAGAATCACAAGATGGATTTCGTGCACTTGGAATACAGCAATGGCAAGAAAGCAGAAAAACAAGATTTATTTGATTTTGCAGCACGAAATTATTCGGACCCCCTTGATATTCATACACAACAAGCATTCCAAGTATGTGAGATGTTATATGGGAATGAAAGACAGAGTTATAAAGATGCATTAGCAGAACTTGGAAAATAGTCAAGACGTAGGATTAGCAGCTAAGTTAGTTGATAAATATATTACACGTTCCGTTGGAACTGATGCGTAAGAAATCAAAAAGCAATGCACGACTACTATATAATGCACATGAAAGGCGAAGGCGGTCTTACTGGGGCTGATATATTACGTCGTCAAAAATCAATTGATGATGCTAAAAAGGATTTAAAAATTTAGAAGGTGAATTAAAGCAAAAGTATCTACCGGAGAAATTGGTACATCATATGAAAGTGAAATCAAAAAGATTGAGGAGGATGTACGGAAAAATCAGAAGCAATCAAGAAGATTAAAGATGTCAGTGATACGATTGATACTCAAATGTTGAAAAGCTATTAGATCAGTTTAAAACTGTTGAAGTAGATAAAGTAAATAAAAAGCTACAGGAGCAACGGGATAAATTAAAACTGGATACAGCCAAAAACTAATGCAGAAATCTTAGGAAACTATAAAGATTTAGCTGAACAACAATTTATTGTATCTAAAATGAACTAGATAGAGAGCGAGAGGAACGCCCAAAATCAGTTGCAAAAACAAAAGGATGATGCGGAAGCTAAAGCGCAGGTTGAGGAATGGTATACAGCCAAATATAAAGCCTTAGTAAAAGAACGAAACGGCAGAACGTGAGTCATATGATAAAGCTGTTAAATTAGCAATTAGTCGACATGATACAAATAGACTCCAACAATTAACAAGTTCAAAAGATGCAAAACAATATAGGGATTGGGAAGGCGATACCGCCAAACTACAGACATTCTATAAACTTTGGGAACAAGGTAATATGTCGATGTCAGCTGCCACAGCAGAAGCAGCTGAATCATTCTGCATAGTGGATTATCTTCTATCTTTTTCAAATCTAGCAACAGATATTACAAGCGTAAAAAGATTTAACCCAAAAATATGGGTAAATTAATTCTTAATACAGTAGTCAATATCATTGCTAAAATAGCGGCTGCAAGATTAGCGGCAGCATTGTTAGGACAGTCATTGGGGGGAGGGACTCCAAGTATTGCTAGGGTGGTAATGTACAAAAATTAACAATGCAAGGATTTGAAGAGAGCCATTGCTAGAATGCCCTAATATACCCACATATAAGTTTGCAAGTGGCGGTGTAATTACTGCTCCAGTAATGTCATTAATGGGTGAAGGTAAAGATACGAGGCTGCATTACCTTTTAAACCAAAATACATTTAGTAGTCTTGGGCGTAATATTGCAAACACCATAGGCGGGGGACCGGTTAGTGGTGAATGTAAATAATTACACCAACAGCAAGGTTACAGTTACGGAAGAAACATCAACTGGTGATATAAAAACACAAATTGTAAATATTGTGATTGAAGAAATAGCTAGTAACCGAAATGGAAGCCAAGATATTTTTGAAACAATTAATAGGAGGTAGGCGATAATGTATGTGTTTCTACAGATATTCCGAGCCGATTATTCCGGCCGCATCGAATTCCGGAAGTACTTTATACGGAAGTACTAACAGATAGTACAATCATCCACTACGGATGCCAACTATAAAATAACACGGCCGAGAACTACAAGGGGTGATTGGAAGCTGGACACATACATGGCTAGGACTTAGCAGATGAAAAACTATGAAAAGTTAAAAGCATTCTGGAGAAAGTTAGAACATCTCGAGGAGTTTGAGTTAAAAACTATACGGATGGAAAACATACAGATGTAGATTTGTAGATAAGTTTAGTTTCGATTAGATTATCCAATTGGATGGTATGGATCATTACAGTTTGAGGAGGTGTAACAAATGCTAAGATGGCCTGCTACGGCAATTATTGAAAAGAATAAATTAGCAAGTGATGTCCCTTTTCTGGTATTGGTTAAATGGTCCATTCAGAATTAACAGAGCCTATATGCTTGGTTAGAAATACAGAAAATATCACATGGGATGGGCAAGAATGGCAAGCATATCCCTATGAATTTTGACATCAATACAATTGATGGGCAAACAGAACCTAAGTTAAGTTGGACTGTATCTAACTGTGCAGGAACATTGCAACAGTATATACAAAAATTCAAAGGGTTCACGGATGCTGAGGTAACAATATATGTTGTACATGCGAATATGCTAGACAATACAGAGCCGTTACAAGCTTTTGAATTTACTGTTACAACGACTCAATACGATGAGGAGTGGGTAACATTTATACTAGGTGCATCACCGGAAACAGTAGTTAAATTTCCAACCCATATTTATATGGCGCATTATTGTCCATATAGATTTAAGTCGGTTAGATGTGGATATGCAGGAGGTAAAGAGCCATGCAATAATACACTGGAAACATGTAGAATTCCATCACGATTTGGGGGAGAGGAAGGTATGAATGGAAACAATGTTTAATTATGATGATCTAATAGGCATTCCATTTGTAGATGGGGGCCGGATATAACGGATTAGATTGTTGGGAGCCTTGTGTTGGAATTATTTAAACGACAAGGCTATATTATTCATGATTATTCTATATTTCGGAAGAGGCACATGTAATATCAGATACTATGCAACATGATTTAAATGAGATGTGGCAAAAATAGAAGAGCCCTAGTAGGATGTTTGGTGATTATTCGACTGGCAGAAAATGAATGGGCGAACGCATTGGGAATTTATATTGGTGATGGTCATTTTTATTCATGCATATTGTCATGAAACAGGTGTAGTAATTGATAGAGTTCGTAAATGGAGTCAAGAATACTAGGTTTCTATATTCCAACAGAAAGGGCATTATATAATCGATTGAAATTATGAAATAAAGAACTGTTTTGAACCGAATAAAAAGGAACGAAAGGTAGAGTGTACCGATGGTACACTCTATTCTTATTTAGATCCAACAGATAAAGATGTACCTAAATGGAATACTTGGATTAGATCCTGTCAATTGTTTTCCACAAGATGGAAATCAAATTGTAGTAACTCCACATATTGGTAAAAGCATAAAAGGGATACTGGGCATGGTAGTACATGTTAGCATGTAGCAGTTTATGCAACCTGTATTGGCTGCAAAGTGGCTACCTGCAACAGCTAGTAAATTAGCAATCGGACTAATGACAGGGGCCATTACGATGGTTGGCGGTAAGCTGATAAATAGCATGCTCCGGTTAAATCAGATAGGTAGTACATCAGAAAATTCACAAAGTACATCTTATGGATGGTCATTGCCAGCTGCACAGACATATGAAGGTGGTGTGATTGCAGAAACATATGGGAATGCATCCCAACACCTCACTATTAATGTGACATGTGAAACCACAAATACAGATGATCAAGATAAAAATGTTCAATATTTAAATCTTTTGTATTGTGGCGGATGGGGTCCTGTGGATAGTATTAGTAATATTCGTATTGGGACAACTCCTATAGAAAACTTCACAGATGTTCAAATTGAAACAAGGTTAGGCGAAAACAATCAAGAGCCGATATCATTTTTTCCAACTACTGTACTAGATCAATCAATAGGTCTTGAGTGTGCTGAAAATAAAACCACTAATCAGAACAACAGATACTAAGAAAGCTAAGAAGTTAAGTAACAGTTGAATTCCCTAATGGATTATACAAGGGCAATGATAGCGGCGATTATGATAAGAATACAGCCGAGTTTCAAATCATGTATAGAAAGACAGGCACAACGGAATGGAAAGATTTTGGCAGCGATGATAGTAATCATCTTTGTTAAAATCAAACGGAAGATTATCCAATATAGTTACAAATGTAAAATCCATAGGTGACTCAGCACCGTTAGAGGTATGGACATTAGTAGCAAAAAAGGATAAAGATACTCTAAGTGTAACTGGTAGTATAAGTGGCAAGAAAAAAGAGGCTAGGTATGGTGAACATTATGATAATGGCATAATATCCTTTGACTTAAAGAAACGAGAAATCTTTATGAAAAAAGAGGGAACCATAACCATTACTGTTCAGAAGTCTACGTTTAGCCTTACAAAAGCAACTAGCCAAGCTGTGCGTAGATCATATCAATTTGACATGCCTGAGGCAGGACAATATGATATTAAGGTTGTAGGTACTAAGTTACCAACGACAACAAGAGCAACAGCTTAGTATGACATGGTCAACGCTATCAAGCTTTATTATGGATAGTGCATACAGTAGACCAGGCAAGGTGTTAGTTGGATTACGCATTAAGGCAACTAACCAACTATCCGGAGGTATTCCAAATGTCAACTGGAGACAAATTAGAAATACAGTACATGTATTTGATTGGGATCAGGAACATATGTTGAAAAAGATGCAAAGAACCCAATATGGGCTGCATATGATATGTTACATAACTGTAAGCGTTTGTATAACATCAATACAAATGTTGAAGAATATGTATGAAGGTGTACCGGCTAACAATTTCAAACAGTATTGGGATGAATGGAAAAGTGCGGCGGCTTATGCAGATGAAGAAGTATCTATGATTAGTGGAGAAAAAGAACGAAGGTTCAGATTTGATGCGGTCATGGATACGACACAGACAAGATGGGGAAGCGGCACAAAGGCAGCAACATCCGGACGAGCCACAATATTAAGGCATGGGACACAATATGGCATAGTGGTGGATAGACCAAGTAACATTGTACAGGTATTTGGAGAGGGGCAAATAGTAAAGTCATCATTTAAAGGTGAATACTCATCTAGGGATGATAGGGCTCGTTCAGTAGAAATTACGTACAATGATACAGATAATGACTACAAAAATACTGTATTTATGGTAGCGAAGTCCAAACTATGCAAAACAATTTAGAAGAAGAATGATAATACAGCTAAATTGTCATTGTTTGGTGTAACAAGGCAGTTCACAAGCATACAGAGAAGGAATGTATCTAATGGCCTACAAATGAGCGACAGTTACAGACTGTTACATTTACGGTACAGATATGAGTGTGGTAGTGAATATGGCGATGTTATAGGTATTAATCATGCAGTTCCTCAATTTGGAGATGCTAGCGGCCGTATTGTAAAAGCAGAAGGCAATATAGTCGTATTGGATAAATTTGTTGTATTGAAACCGAATAAGAATCATAGCATTATGATTCGGTTAGAAGATGACAGTATTATTACAAAGCAAATTCAAGCAGTAACAGAGGAAACAAATACAGATACAATTACCGTAATTGGTGAATCTCATCAAGAATTGCCTAAACGATATGATCCATATATGCTCGGTGAAGCAAAGTCAAGGAAGTCAAAACCATTTAGGGATTACCAAAATTACAAAAGAATGGAGATAACCAGGTAATGATAATAGCTACAGAATATGATGCGGCTGTATATGAACTTGATTATAGCCGGTATCCAGTAATTGATTATGCCAAGGTAGAAAAACAATTATCGGTAAAGGATATTAGTTAACTAAGATTGTAAATACGTTAAAAGATGGAACTGTACTATGTGATATTAAGGTTGATTGGGTGCTACCAATTAGTAATCAATGTAAACAAGTACAGGTATATTACAAGCGGTACAAACGAAGAAACATATACTTTACTAAATACATTTAGTGGCAACGAAACATCAGCAGTAATTAGATCAGTACTTACAACACAAAAATTATCTGGTTCGCATTATATGCTTAAATGATTTAGGAATTGCAGGTCCTGCATAGAAAAACCATATATATTGCTGAAAGGAAACAGCACCAGCGGTGGTAAAAACAATTTACGGTAGTACAGGATTCTACAAATAGTAGCATACTACATTTGGCAATGGGCGCCAAATCAAGAGCCGGATATATATGGATACCGTGTTTATATGATGACACAGGAAAGAACTTGTAAAATTATATAGGATCCACAAATTATATTGTTCTTTGCAACAGAAAGCAAGACATATACATTTGGGATTAAAAGTCATTAATACGTCTGGGATTGAATCTCGAAAACTGCTACAAAGGTAAGTATTCAAATCACAATTACAGAGGGAAGTATAGTTGTTCCTGACAAAGTTAATCTCAGCAAGTATTGAATTAACAAAAGAAGGGGTATTAATTGAATGGCTCCAATCACAAATACTTATATTGACTTTCTATGAAGTCAGAAGTATTAGTAATCACAGGTGATTTACAAGGATTGATTGTAAAATCAAATTCTATTAGAGAGATAATACAACTTAAAAATAGAAAAAGGAGACCTATTAATTTGACGCATCAATCCGGTAAAAAGGATATGGCCAGGGTTAAATGTATCCTATGATTTCCAAAAAGCTAGAAGCACCAATAGTAACATCTGTAAACATGGTCAAAGGATTTGCCTTATTAGTATCAAATATGCCAAGTACTGCTAATAGTATTCGGTCTTTATATTGTAGGTTCTGCAAAGACAGATATTCTTAATCTACAGGAATACGATAACTTACACTGGTGATGCGGATATTTATCGTCAAAAGCAGCCTTTATTGATGCTATAGGTGAAGGAATTGAATCCAATGAATTATTAGTTACTGTATCAGCAACAATAGATCCAGCGTTATTAGATAAAGAAAGTTTGGGAGCTGAAAGAATTTGATAAGCGTGTTAATGAGTTGAGTGCAGAGTTCAATCAAGTATCAAAATGAGTATAGTACTAAAGTTCAAAAACCTGCTGAAGATGTAGAAAAGCCGTTTTACGCAGCTTGATAAACGGTGCATTGAACTTAAAGTTACAAAGGGTCTTAAAGCACTTGATGGGAATACTATTCTATCAAGAATAAACCTTTATGAAGGTGGCGTTAAGATTGATGGTAAATTAATTCATATTACTGGCGATACTCTTTATTGATGGAAATATTATCACAAATAGGATGATACAGGCGAGTTCAATATCTGCTGATAAAATTGAAAGTGGATAGTTTATCTGCTTTATCTGCATATATCGGTGGCACACTCAGAGGCGGTAAGTTGGTTGGTACGGAAATTGAAAACGAGTCAGGCAACTTTAAAGTAGATGCGCGCAAGGTAATATTAAGGGGCTAATATAACTGGCTCAAGAATTGATGCTAATAGTGTCTATGCTGATGGGCAACACCAAAGCCTTCCATTTGTAAAAACGGATGGATGTTACAAGTGGCGACAAAATCGACATACCGACTGGATATTCTATGGGATAAGACTTAATTTTTCTTACGTTGGTATCTGATCCAATGGAGCAAGGTAAATATGAATATTCCGGTACGTATATGCTCTAGTAATGAAATCGGTGCAATCCAACGGATTGCGCAAGAACGGTTTAAAATGACACTCAACATGAGAGACCGCTGGAGCATGAATGGATTTGGTGGCGACTTGTTGAAAGGAAATGTTGACGGCAGCAATGAAGATATCACATCCAGGAATGGCGGAAGGTTCATATCGTTCAATCAAGGAAGGCCTGCATACGGTGTAGTTCAATATTCTGGTATAGTTGATAATCCGCCGCCAGTATTTAGGGTTACATCAAGGAAGGCGTTGATGTTAAAAATAAACCTGCTGAAATTTATGGCTTAGGGACAACCGAAAAGGGCTATTTCTATTACGGTAAGATATCAGCTAGACAAGGCGGTTGGGGCCGTGCAGGCATTACCGTTATGTCATTCTGGTATAAGGAGGTGCATATATGCAAGAGTACGATTTTCGATTTACACATAGGTCAGGATTACGGTTTGACCCTATGTCATTGAGGGCGGCGGCTCCTATGATGGCTATACGGCCGTTATGAAAATCAGGCGAAAGCCTGACACATCTGAAGTACTGGCTATTAATGGTGTGATAGAGGAAAACCGTATCACATTTCGCATTAATGGCAATGACACAGTTAATAAGGTTGATGCTAAAGGCGTTCATCAGTACGACGCGTTCATTTACAACGATGAACACAGCTTAAAAATTAGGGTTTGGTGAAGTCAATATCATTCAAGATATTGCACGCCATTAATGAAAGGGGAGTATACCATGGCAGAAGAATTAAATGTTAATGTAACAGGTTTTAATTTACCACCACTCAAGGTAGAGGGACATTTACTGTGCCCGCTATTAATATATTAGGTCAAAACGGTAAAAGTGCTTATGAAATATGGTTAGAATCTGGTAACTCCGGAACACGTGGAGGACTTCTCAAATCCTTAAAAGGTCAAGATGGCCGCAATGGGGATGATGGGTTGCCCGGTAAAGATGCATCTGCAGAAGGTGCCTATGAAATGTTGTTAGGCCCTAAATGTGTATTGTGAGAATAGTACTCCAAATGAAGTATTAAAAGGCCTTATTCGTGGTTTAGGTGATGTCATTAAAAAGCAGCCTAAACCATTTAACTTCAAACGCCCATCACAAGGGCAAACCTATATCAGTGTATCTGGTACACCGTACTTCAGAGTAGCATTACTTGGCCGAGGGTTTGCTGCAGGTATTAGTCTTGGTGAAAATGGCGTTGCGCAAATTCCATTAGATGAACCTTTTAACACTAAGGATGTTGAGCTAGAATACTTCAATATGCTTGGTAGTATTGTAGGAATATATCGTGTATCTGGCTACGCATCAGGCGAGGTTACGGGGCCATCCTTCGGGGCATTCATTAAAGATGTTCCGTTAACAACTTCGACTGGTGGCGTTACTGTTGTAGGCAAGGGTAAGGTGTACGAAAAAGGGGTCAAGGTGATTCCTACTACATTAGAATCTACAGGAAAGTTTTATTTAGAAAAATATGTTTAAAAACTTAGCAGAAAGAGTTAGTGAATATAAAAAGTTGAATTTGTAGAATTTGACTTAACACAATTGCTCTAACAGTCCTGCTAAAGGTGGTAACTTCGGAAGTGTGTAACAACTTTGATGATTTGTAAGTTGCGGTGACAATACTATTATTAAAGTTAATCAAGGACAGGTGATTACTGTATCCGAAGACCCAATGATACCAAATCAAACGGGAGTGGCAACCTCTATTAAGTTTAATTTTTAGAGGAATTAATACGAAGAAAAATCCAATTCAACGGCTCTGAACTTATCACTATGGAACGAGACGCTAAATATGAATATGTGTTTGCTACAGACACAATTAATAAAGTAGGTTAATTTCTTATAGGATAAGAAAGGAGTTCATGAATGGACGAAATCAGAATACTTTGATGGATGTAGGCATTCCGGCATACTTTGCGGATATTGGATTCTGCTAACCCTGTTAGGGGTTATCTGGGCCGCCCTTAGGGCTTCGTTTAGGCGATGGCATGGTTCTTAGAAAATACATCGATAGCAGAGGTGAAACGTCAACTTTGATGATCGCGTTGGTCGTAGTTATCAAGCAAAGGGAATATTATGATGATCGGACGACAGATGCTATTAATAGCATTGGCAAATTAACGGAAAGTAATCAAGATATTCTAGGCAACTGGTGAAGTTGGAGGAACGAGATGATGCTATATTTCACCGCTTGGAGGCATTGGAAACCACAACGCAAACACTAAATACGGAATTAATGCACATACAATTACTTAATAATCTACCAATAAAAAGGGGTATCACCATCCCAAATGACGTGAGGTGAAAGCCTTGGATAAGATGAAAGTAATTAATAAAGTTAAAACTATATATAGTTCAATCCATATCGCTAATATTCACCCAACAGGTGTATTAGGCAACATGGGCACTAGTACTAATCATGCTAGTGCCTATTTTATTAGTAGTTAGCGAATACATTATGGTGTTTATTCGTGGCTACGCTGACGATATGACAGTAAAAATTATTAATACTGAATAAAACATTATTGACCATATCTTTATTCCGAGTGTATTAACCGCCCTTGTGGGGTTCTTAGCCCTCATGGGTGGACAAAGATGGTAATGGTATTCCGACCAATTAGAAAAGGAGGATAAAAAATGAAAGTATTTATTAACCCAGGGCATGACGTTGCCCTTGATAGTGGTGCAGTTAATCCAGTCTATGGCACACGTGAATGTGATGTAGCACGTGATGCGGGTAAAATGTTAGCACGCTATTTGGAAACAGCAGGATGAAGTTAGAACTTTACAGAATGATGACTTAGGTCTTGTATGTTCAGAGTCCAACGAATGGGGAGCGGATATATTTGTGTCTCTGCACTGCAATGCTTTTTAATACGCAAGCTAGGGGGACAGAAACTTTGTACAAGTCTTTTAACGCCAACGCTTAGCAAACGACATCCAATCACAAATCATCCGTAGCATTAATACGGTTGATCGTGGTGTGAAAGAACGGCAAGATTTATGGGTGCTAAATGGCACGGATGCAACAGCCGTATTAGTGGAAATGGCCTTCATCGATAATGATGAAGACCTAGCACCACTTAATAATGACCTTGATACTATTGTGAGTGCTATCGCAAGGGGCATTACGGACTTTATAGGAGGGAAATAATGTATGACAAAAATCAAAAATACTATTTAATAACCCTACTTTACCGCTATATTGTTATCGGTGGTATTGGGTTCATCCTCATCCTTTGCATCGGATTTCACATATTCCACGAACCAAGCGGAAACAACGATAACAATACCCTTAATACAGTGGAACGAATTGAAAAGCAACAACGAGAAAGCCTTAAGCTTAATCGAGACATCCAATCTTCCCTTAACCGAAGCTCAGAGCTAGTCATGAAGCAAAGGGAAGAGTTGAACAAAGCACACGATACAATTTCGACATTGGAAAACCGAATTGAAGAAAGCCAAAATGCTATCAATGAAGCAAGAAGTTACCTTGTCAGAAATGCAGAGCTCTTTGATCGAATTGAAAGAGCAAATCAAGAACGACAAACGAACAATCAAACGACTCCGGATGCAGCGAAACCTATCTCAAATGGTGGGAGCAGGAGCAGTAATCGGAGTAGTGATTCATCGATGACTGAGAGGTGATCCACATCTCCTGAGCATGAGCAGGTGGACCTCATGGATTAGTGCTATATACAAGAGACCTTACTGGGAATATATCCTGAAAGGTCTTTTTGTTTATAAATAGTCGTTGCAGATACGTTAAAAATGTGATGTAATTATGGTACATAAGAGGAGGTGGGAGAAATGCTAAAAGTATTTAATAGAAACCCACATTTTATGAGGGATGCGGTAATAGTAGATAGCTACGCCGATGCGTGGGATATAATATGTTCCATGCAGCAAGGACTGGGTCAAGAAATAATTCTTGTAGGCAGAGAGACTTGGGAAAAATTGGGATTAGCTGAGTCTTTCCCTGAGTTTGTTTGGACAGATGATGTAAAGGCGGTCTATATTAATAGCAATAAACCTTACTAATTCCTGCCCCACGGAGATATAGTAGAACCAATGTTTTTAAAGCTCATTAATTTCTTTGGACTACACTATTCTATCCGAGAAATATAAATGTGAGAGCTTTAAAATTTACTTAAACCTAAAATGGTTGCTCAACCGTTGCTTAACCTAAAATCTAATAAGCGTAGTATTTAAGCGGATAGTTAGCTATATCTGATTATTTCTGCTGAAGAAAAACAGCTTAACTTCTCACAGATATTGCAGCGGCGTTAAGGGAAGAATTAGAATTAGTATAAATAAGAGGATAATGATTTGTCGCCCCTTATTTGCCCCTTTGATGAGATGTAATCTTTATAAATGTATATATAATAAAGTT
>BNJV01003035.1_pt1 | contig 47952 bp, 64 predicted proteins | sample 8540591 | NCBI WGS metagenome assembly BNJV01 (sample SAMD00202457, study PRJDB9452) | human saliva metagenome | host: Homo sapiens | reverse complement strand
GAGATTTACCTAGCAGCAGGAAATGATTTGCCATAGAAATTAAAACGAAATCCATTCAAGAGCGAGGTTCTATCTCGCTCTTTTTGTTTTAAAAATTTATATAATTGTTTGAAAATACAAACTAATAATAGTATAATAAAAATAAATATTTTTTTGAAAAGGAAGTAAATATGAAAAAAATTGTAGTAATCATATCAATTATGATATTTGCGATACTAGGTGTTAGTTTAGGTTATTACTTTTTATCTTATGTACCTTATAAAACTGCTGTCAGTAATTTTGAAAAAAGCCTCTGTATCTCTAAAAAGAAAAAAATAAGGATATTGAAGACTTAATATCTGAGGCTGAAGCATTAGTTGAAAAAAAGGCGAAGAAGCATTAGAATCAAATACCTTAGATGACTTAAAGAATTCTGTAGAAGAAACTCAAAAAATCAATAAGAAAAGTACCAGAAATGGAGAAAAAAACAAAAGATATTGAAAAATCAAATTAATGAAATGAATCAACCATTAAGTTATGAAGAAAAATCAAAATGAATTAAAAGAATAAACTGGAGAAATACAAAAAAATAGCGTCATTCAATTAAAAACAAATTACGAATCCATCTAGTACATTTATTGAGGAAAGACTTAAAGAAGTTGATACAATTACTGGAGTACAATCTGTGACAGAAAAGTAATGATCCTAATAAGCATCTAAATAAACAAGGTGGTTATACGGCATCTGTTTATTTTGTAGATAATCAAGTAACTCCTCCGGTAGAGGGTTCTGATATTATTCAAAAAGGAAATGATGCAGGCGGTAATATAGAGGTATATAAAACTAAAGAGGAAGCAGAACAGCGTAATAAATATATTAGTGCATATGATGGAACCTCTTCAACCTGGTTCGCATTATGTATATGGTACAGTTTTGATTCGTACTTCTTCACGACTAACAGCAAGCCAGCAAGAAGAATTAACTAAGAAAATATATCAAAAATTTATAGAAATAAAAATAATCAAAAAGAATTAAATTTTTTTAAAAATATGCTTTTAATCTTTTTCTATTTTTACATTAACTTTTTATTCAAGAGCGAGATTTTATCTCGCTCTTTTTGTTTAAAAAAATTTATATAATTGTTTGAAAAATACAAACTATAAATGATAAAATGGTATAAAAATAACAATATAATAAATATTTTAATAATTTAGGAGAATATAGAATGAAAAGAATAGTTTTGACTTCTGTTGTTTTTCTCTCGCTGCTGACATCAGTTGGTTGCTCGAAACATAAGGAAGAGGCGAAAGTAACTGAACCTGTAACGACTGAACAGACTACGCAGGATAATACAAAATTGTACAATGAAGCTGGTTTACTTACTTTTAGAAACGAAAAGCAACTTGAACTTGGGGAACTGGATTCCAAATCTCGTGCAACCTATGCTCATATTCAGCTGAAAGATAGTGATGAACCAAAAGAAAAGCGAGAAGCTAAATTAACCTTTGATCCAGTTGGATGGCATAACTATAAATTTTATTATGGTGATGGTACAAAGGAAGCCTGGTTAATGAATCGCGGTCATTTAGTTGGTTATCAATTTAGTGGACTTAATGATGAAGGTCGCAATCTAGTTCCTATGACAGCCTGGTTAAATACAGGTGCCTTTACTGGAACGGATGACAAAAATCAAAGTAGCATGCTTTATTATGAAAATGGTCTAGATTCATGGCTTGCAAACCATCCTAACTATTATCTAGATTATAAGGTAACAGCTGTCTATAAGGATAATGAATTGATTCCTAGACAGATTATCTTACAGTACGTTGGAATTGATCAGGATGGTAAGTTACTTGAGATTAAATTAGGTAGCAGTAAGGAAAAAATTGATAAGTATTCCGTAACCCATGTTGCCTTAGATAATGTTTCAGAAAATGCTGAAATAAATTATGCGGATGGTACTGCAAAAAATACGGTCAAATCAGCTGAAGAACGTGCTGCTGAAGTTAAAGCAGCCGAGGAAAAGGCTAAGAAAGAGGCTGAAGAAAAAGAAGCACAAGAAAAAGCTAAAAAAGAGGCTGAAGAGAAGGCTAAAGAAGAACAGAAACAGCAGGAAACTGAAGCCCCAGCACTAGCAGAAGAAGAATCACAAAGTAGTAATACAGGTGGCTACTTTAGAGATAGAAATGGAAGATGGCATCGACCAAATGGAAAGTTTGCCTCTAAAAAGGAAATCAGAGAAGCGGGTTTGCAATGGTAATCTACTAAGACTTAAGAAATCATGAAAAATAATTGTCAAAAAAACCGTTGAAAAAAACGGTTTTTTTGTTATAATAAAAACAAGAGAACTATTAAGGAGAAAAAAATATGACATTTGAAGAAATCTTGCCGGGACTAAAGGCAAAAAAAGAAGTATGTGCGTACTGGTTGGGGAGGAGCTGAAAACTATGTCCAGCTTTTTCGACACCATCGAACAGAACGGTGTCGCTCTTGAAGTGACGCCTTATTTCCTCATCAACGTCTCTGGTGAAGGGGAAGGCTTTTCTATGTGGAGTCCGACTCCTTGTGATGTCCTAGCCACAGACTGGGTGGAAGTCCATGACTAAACGTGTCTTAGTTACAGGTGTTAGCTCAGGGATTGGTCTGGCTCAAGCTCGCCTCTTTCTAGAAAAGGGCTACCAGGTCTATGGAGTGGACCAGGGAGCGGATCCTCAGTTAGCAGGTGATTTTCACTTCTTACAGCGGGACTTAACTCTTGATTTGACGCCGATTTTCGACTGGTGTCCTCAAGTTGATATTCTGTGTAATACTGCAGGAATTTTGGATGACTACAAATCTTTACTGGAACAATCAGCCCAAGAAATCCAAGAGATTTTTGAAATTAACTATGTGACTCCAGTAGAGTTGACTCGCTATTATTTGACTCAAATGTTGGAATACAAGCGAGGAACCATCATCAATATGTGTTCCATTGCTTCAAGTCTGGCAGGCGGAGGTGGGCACGCCTATACCTCTTCTAAACATGCCTTAGCAGGCTTTACCAAGCAATTAGCTCTAGACTATGCTGAAGCTGGGATTCAGGTCTTTGGCATTGCTCCTGGTGCGGTTAAGACTGGTATGACAGCAGCTGACTTTGAACCAGGTGGTCTGGCAGACTGGGTAGCCAGTGAAACACCTATCAAACGCTGGATTGAGCCAGAAGAAGTGGCAGAAGTCAGCCTCTTTTTAGCAAGTGGAAAAGCAAGCGCCATGCAAGGACAAATCTTGACTATTGATGGTGGCTGGAGCTTGAAGTAGGAGAATCTAATGGAAATCAAAAATCACTTTGGGGTATACGGAGTCTGTCTTCAAGAGGGAAAATTGCTTTGCATTGAGAAAACAAGAGGACCTTATCAGCATCGTTTTGACCTACCAGGTGGTAGCCAGGAAGTAGGGGAGGGACTGACTGAAACCCTCGAGAGAGAAGTTCTGGAAGAGACGGGTTATATGCTTAGCCAGTATTCAAATCCTAGGATTTATGATGTGCTGGTTTATGAAGAAGGGCAAGACTTCGCCGTACATCATATCATGGCCTTTTATGATATCGTACTCGATTTCGAAGGCTCTCAAAAATCCCTTCCTCATGAAGTTCTTGATGGAAGTAATGATTCAGCAAATGCCATTTGGATTTCTCTTGAGCAGTTGACCGAAGAAAATGCCTCACCATTAGTATTGAAGGCGAAGGCAGAGTTACGAGGATTTCCAGAATTGGACAAGACCTCTTACATGAATTGGAAGGTAAAACATGCAAAATCAACTGGCTTTTAGTGGCGAAAGAATTGATGAAAAAGTTTATCCCCAGTTATTGAACCACGTCGGCTTGATTCGTGGGGAATACTTGTTGAGAGAGCTCAACCAAAACATCCTGTTACCAAGTTGTCAGCAATTTGTAAAAGATTATCTAGACACTATTTGCCATTTATACTCAGATGAAGAAGTCTGGTATCGCTTTTCAGAGTTAACAAATACAGAAGCAAATAGTCTAGACGGGACTAAAGAGTATTTTAATGAACGCCACCCATTATTTGGATATAGAGGGACTAGGCGTTTATTGGCATGTCCAGATGAATTTCAGGCTGAGGCATATGTCGTTACAGAAGTTTATCAAACCAATCCCAATCTGTCTGTTATTTTTCCTTTTGTGAATGATGCTGAGCAGTTAAAGCAAGCTATTAGAGTATTGCGTGAGCATGGTTTTACTGGAAAAGTCGGCACAATGATTGAATTACCGTCAGCTTATTTTGACTTGGACAGGATACTCGAAACGGGTATTTCAAAGATTATAGTTGGAATGAATGATTTGACTTCATTTATTTTTGCGACTGTAAGAAACAGTCAATGGCATGATATGGAAAGTGCCATTATGTTAGAAATGCTGAGAGATATGCAGGATAAAGCAAGTATGAAAAAGATTGACTTTGCTGTAGCAGGCTATCTGAATGCTTCTTTCATACAAAAAATGAATCAGATGGGTATCAAGTGTATTATCCACTACAGTTCTATTCCAGAGATTTTTAATTTAGAGATTGACCATCCAGATCATCTCAAACGTGTAAAAGAAGAAAGTAAAAAAATACAAAGGAGCAACCCATGACAGCTCAAGAAATGTGGAATGCCTACAAGCAAATCAATCCCTCTATCGGAGATGAGATAGATGCCTGGGCTTTTGGTGTGGACCCAGACCTTTTAGCGGATCTGGTGTTTACAGGAGAAAAAACAGCAACAGCCTCAGCTCATGATCTATACGCAATAGAGAACGAACCCCTTCCACAAGAAGGGACCTTCGATGTCATTTTAGACAGCCAAGATCAGGCTGTTTGCATCGTTGAAATTACAAAGGTTTCCATTCAGCCTTTCCATCAAGTGTCAGCCGACCATGCCTACAAGGAAGGTGAGGGTGATAAATCTCTGGCCTATTGGCGCCAAGTTCATGAGGAGGTTTTCACCGAGTGGATGAGCGAGGCCGGACTGACTTTTACACCTGACAGCAAGGTTGTTTTAGAAGAATTTCGAAAGGTCTACCCTATATAAAAAGGATCGCAGAAAGAAAGTTTTGGAAATCATCGTCCAAAGCTTTTTTCTGACTTTAAATGATAAAACGAGTAAACAAAAAGCGGACAATTATGTCCGCTTTTTTGAATCTAACAAGTAAAGTTATTGGATAAAGTTTTCAAAGATAGTTATCTCTAAAATCCCTATTCTTATCACTTCTACATTGGTTGATTATTTTTTACGATAGTGTAAAACAGTTCCTACAGCAACGATAAGCATTGCAACACCAGCAACAGAAACGATTAGGCTATTACGCTCACCAGTATTTGGAAGTCCTGGTTCGTCTCCAGTTGTTGAATCAGTTGTAGCTTCTCCAGGAGTAGTTGATGATGTTGAACCATTTGAACCTGGAGTTGTTGAATCATTTGAGCCTGGAGTTGTACTGCGTTTTTGGAAGACTTGGCTCTGTACTGGGTAGTGGATTGTTGTTTGTCGTTGTTGTTGGCTCTGTACCTGGGGAATATGGCATTGTTGTTTGTGGCGTTGTTGTTTCAGACACAACTGGCTCTTCTGGAGTTGTTGTTGTTGTTGTAGTTGTAGACTCAGGAGTCGTAGTAGTTGTAGAGCTTGATTCTTCTTCACTACTATTTTGACTAGTTGGCTCTTCTGGAGTCGTAGTCGTAGTTGATGTTGTAGACTCAGGAGTCGTAGTGGTTGTAGTTGAAGGCTCTTGAGTCGTAGTAGTTGTAGTTGTAGACTCAGGAGTCGTAGTGGTTGTAGTTGAAGGCTCTTGAGTCGTAGTAGTTGTAGTTGTAGACTCAGGAGTCGTAGTGGTTGTAGTTGAAGGCTCTTGAGTCGTAGTAGTTGTAGTTGTAGACTCAGGAGTCGTAGTAGTTGTAGTTGAAGGCTCTTGAGTCGTAGTAGTTGTAGTTGTAGACTCAGGAGTCGTAGTAGTTGTAGTTGAAGGCTCTTGAGTCGTAGTAGTTGTAGTTGTAGACTCAGGAGTCGTAGTAGTTGTAGTTGAAGGCTCTTGAGTCGTAGTGGTTGTAGTTGTAGACTCTGTAGTAGTAGTTGTAGTGGTGGTTGTTGTCGTAGTTGTTGTCGTAGTTGGTTTGTTTGATGTGTTGACAACCTTAATCACGTTTGCATCATCAATTTTTTCAACTTTAGAAGTGTAACCTTCTGGAGTGTTTGTTTCTACTACTGAATATTCAATTGCCTTACCATCTTTGATACCTGGCAATTTTGTAAATTCTGCTTTCCAGCCTGAAGCTTTTGTAAGAGTTTGTGTCATACCTTCCAAAGCTTGGCCATCAGCGTACAATTGAACTGTGATATCTTTACGATCTGCTTCGCTATCGCCAACCCATTCTTTTTGAACGGTTACAGTTTTGTCACCACTCACCCAGAATTTCAACTCATTGTTGTTCCAGAAGGCTGGGTCAGTTTGAGGTGTTGTGATTTCATCAGCTGTTAAAGTAGCATTGTTATCAACTCGGATGGTTGTCTTAGGAATTAATGTTTGGTATTCAACGATTAATTCTTCGTCCGTAGCTGTTTTGAAGACATCGCTGACATCTGATAAATTCACGGTAAATCCATTGCCGTCAGCATCGAATTTTACATGTTTCCAGAAATTCCAACCGTCAGCAACCACTTTTCCACCTTTTCTTAAAGTGAATGATGGTTTCAAGTAAGTACCCACGAAGAATTCACTTGCAGCATGGTTTGCAGCAGGAGCAAAAGTGATTTTTGAGTAATCTACCGCTGGAGCTTGGATTTTATCTGATACAACTGGGTTTGTGATGGCTTGTTTCTTACCATCCCCATTGATACGGATGAACCATTTGTAAGATAGTAGTCATCCCCAACATTCATCCATGCATAGTTTTCAGATGCGTCTAATTTGAATTGCTTAGCTACATAGTCACCTGTAAGGTTGTATTTATTTAAGACAGATTCAAATACACCAGGACCATCAGGACGTGTAATGATGACAGATTCTGAACCGACTTTAGAAGTGGCAGTCTTGTTTCCAGGATTTCCTGGAGTGCTATCCCACACAGCTTGGTATGAGAAACCACCCTTAACGTTTTGGTTCATGGATTCGATTGCTTTTTTAAAGGTAAAAGTAATCTTTTTGTCTGTCATCGACAAGGTAGCTACTTCAGCACCGTTGGCTTGAAGTGACTCCGTTGCAAGTTTGGTGATATTGACACCTTCTGGAGCGTCGATGGTAAAAGTATCTCCTTCTTTAACTGATTTACCTGTCAAGTCCCAATCAAAAGAAAATGTAACTTTTTGACCAGATGTATTTGCTTTAAGGTTTGTAATAGTTGGTGTAACAGTCGCTGCAGAGACTGGGTTAATGATTGACAAACCAAGTGCAACTACACTAATCATTGCTACAAACGCAAATAGTTTTTTATATAGAGATTTCAATTTCTCCAAATCCTTTCTTCTATAAAAATCTTTTTATTTAGTTTTAACACTCAAAAATGTTTACTTTTATCATTAATAAGATTTACAGCCTAACTACGACAATTAGTGTAATTTTGCTACTGCTCCAAGGTAGATAAAAATTACAATAGTTTTTTTCAATCTCCGTATATTATCAACTAGTCTACAATTTGTTTGATAGTAAAAAGGTAGAATGGATTTTCTATTAGTTTTCTTCATGAAGGAGAATACATGTTAACATTATTTAGAAGAGAACTCTGAATTTCTGAATAAATATGATTCATTACAGAAAAAAACTAATAAATTAACTGTAAAAATAGTAATGAAAAAGTAAGACAAAAATAAATGTTATAACATGGTATTAATGATACCAATCAAATTCTAGCATTAACATGTGAAATAGTCAATAAATTTGATGTAAATTTCATATAAATTTAGGTATTTTTTTACTATTTTTTTGACAGTTTCTAAAAAAAGCTCTAAAAAAATCTAGAAGATGAAAGTGTTTCGGAAACTTTTTTTCTTATATATCAAGACCAAAAAGACAAAAATTTTTTTCCAAAAAGTAGTTTAAAACCTTTTTTTCTGTCCCTAAATTATGATAAAAATAGGTATGTTTGAACTAGAGCTTTTGCTCAGAAATATAGAATAGGAGAATATGATGCAAGCAGTAGAACATTACATTGAAAAACTTGTTCCTGAACATTATGATTTATTTTTGGACTTGAGTCGCGAGTCCAAGACTTTTTCAGGGAAAGTAACCATCACTGGTCAAGCTAAAAGCGACCGTATTTCCTTCACCAAAAAGACTTGGAGATTGCTTCTGTAGAAGTAGCAGGTCAGGCTCGTCCATTTACAGTTGATAATGAAAACGAAGCTCTTCATATCGAACTTGCGCAAGCCGGTCAGGTTGAATTGGTTCTTGCTTTTTCAGGTAAAATCACAGACAACATGACAGGAATCTACCCATCTTACTACACAGTTGATGGGGTTAAGAAGGAAGTCTTGTCAACTCAGTTTGAGAGCCACTTTGCCCGCGAAGCCTTTCCATGTGTGGATGAGCCAGAAGCTAAAGCAACATTTGATCTCTCTCTTCGTTTTGACCAAGCAGAAGGCGAATTGGCCTTGTCAAACATGCCTGAGATTGACGTTGAAAACCGCAAGGAAACTGGTATCTGGAAATTTGAGACAACTCCACGTATGTCTTCATACTTACTGGCTTTTGTGGCTGGAGACTTGCAGGGAGTTACTGCTACAACTAAGAACGGTACTCTTGTAGGAGTCTACTCAACCAAAGCACACCCACTCTCTAACCTTGACTTCTCACTAGACATCGCTGTTCGTTCGATCGAATTTTACGAAGACTACTATGGAGTCAAATATCCAATTCCTCAATCTCTCCACATTGCTCTCCCTGACTTCTCAGCAGGTGCTATGGAAAACTGGGGTCTTGTCACTTACCGTGAAGTTTACTTGGTTGTGGATGAAAACTCTACCTTTGCTAGCCGTCAACAAGTAGCTCTTGTCATTGCCCATGAACTTGCTCACCAATGGTTCGGTAACCTTGTAACGATGAAGTGGTGGGATGACCTTTGGCTCAATGAAAGTTTCGCTAACATGATGGAATATGTCTGTGTGGACGCCATCGAGCCAAGCTGGAATATCTTTGAGGACTTCCAAACAAGTGGTGTCCCATCAGCTCTAAAACGCGATGCGACAGATGGTGTTCAGTCAGTTCACGTAGAAGTCAGTCATCCAGACGAAATCAATACTCTCTTTGACCCTGCAATCGTTTATGCTAAGGGTAGCCGTCTCATGCATATGCTTCGTCGTTGGCTAGGAGATGCCGATTTTGCGAAAGGATTGCATGCCTACTTTGAAAAACACCAATATGGAAATACTATTGGTCGTGACCTATGGAACGCTCTTGGCCAAGCATCAGGTCGTGACGTAGCAGCCTTTATGGATTCTTGGTTGGAGCAGCCTGGTTATCCAGTATTGACTGTCAAGGTTGAAAATGATGTCTTGAAGATTTCACAAAAACAATTCTTTATTGGTGAGCACGAAGATAAGAACCGTCTATGGGTAGTACCACTTAACAGTAACTGGAAAGGTTTGCCAGATACTCTTGAAACTGAAAGTATCGAGATTCCTGGCTATGCAGCTTTGCTTGCTGAGAACAAAACAGCCCTTCGACTAAACACAGAAAATACAGCCCACTACATTACAGACTATCAGGGTGAATTGCTGGATGCTATCCTTTCAGAATTAGTAGAACTTGATAATACAAGTAAACTTCAAATCGTCCAAGAACGTCGTTTGTTGGCTGAAGCTGGTCACATTTCATTTGCGGACTTGCTTCCAGTTGTGGATCAATTGGCACAAGAAGAATCTTACCTAGTTGTTGCAGCAGTTTCTCAAGTTATTTCAGCTCTTGAACGCTTTATCGATGAAGGATCTGAGACTGAGAAAGCCTTTAAAGCACTTGTTGCGAAACTTGCTCGTTACAACTATAATCGCCTTGGATTTGAAGCAAAAGATGGAGAAGCAGATGAGGACGAATTGGTTCGTCAATTGACAATCTCAATGATGATTCGATCAAATGATGAGGAAGCGAGTCAAGTCGCAAGTCAAATCTTTGCAGCTCATAAGGACAATCTTGCAGGACTTCCAGCGGCTATTCGCTCTCAAGTCCTCATCAATGAAATGAAACATCATGAGACAAAAGACTTGGTAGCTCTTTACCTCGACTTATATACTCATGCTACAGATGCAGTCTTTAAACGTCAGTTAGCTGCAGCCCTATCATACAGCACAGACGCTGAAAATATCCAAACGCTTCTTGCAACTTGGAAGGATAAATTTATCGTCAAACCACAAGACCTGGCATTGTGGTACCTCCACTTCCTTGGACACAAGGCTACTCAAGAAACTGCTTGGACATGGGCGCGTGAAAAACTGGGATTGGGTTAAGGGAGCTCTTGGTGGAGATATGAGCTTTGATCGATTCGTCATCTACCCTTCAAACGTCTTTAAGACGGAAGAACGCTTGGCAGAATACAAAGCTTTCTTTGAGCCTCAAGTATCTGACCTAGCTCTTAGCCGTAATATCCGTATGGGTATCAAGGATATCGCAGCTCGCGTCGAATTGATTAAGCGTGAAAAATCAGCCGTTGAAGCAGCAGTTGCACAATATAGCAAGGCTTAACACATTCAAGTCTAAATAGATGATAAACTCAACTTTTTCCTAGAAAAAAACAAGGAAAGTTGAGTTTTTTTAAAGATATTTTTGTTATAATAAGCTTAATAAGGAGGAATTTTTGATGATCAAAAATTCTATTAGTGGAAGATGACCTAGGCCTGTCAAATTCAGTCTTTGATTTTTTGGATGATTTTGCTGATGTTATGCAGGTTTTTGATGGAGAAGAAGGTCTTTATGAGGCTGAAAGTGGCGTATATGATTTGATTCTATTGGACTTGATGTTGCCTGAAAAAAATGGATTCCAAGTTTTAAAAGAATTGCGTGAAAAAGGTATTTCGACTCCTGTTCTGATCATGACAGCAAAGGAAAGTATCGATGACAAAGGACATGGATTTGAACTTGGAGCAGATGATTATCTGACAAAACCTTTCTATTTGGAAGAGCTCAAGATGCGTATCCAAGCCCTTCTCAAACGTTCTGGGAAATTCAACGAAAATACTCTTTCTTATGGAGATTTGACGGTTAACCTCTCTACAAATGAGGTTAAGGTTCACGATACTTCTGTTGAGTTGCTCGGTAAAGAATTTGAACTCTTGGTCTATTTCCTCCAAAACCAAAATGTTATCTTACCTAAGACACAGATTTTTGACCGTCTATGGGGATTTGATAGTGATACGACTATTTCAGTAGTAGAAGTTTATGTATCAAAAGTTCGTAAGAAATTAAAGGGGACAGCCTTTGCTGAAAATCTCCAAACCTTGCGTAGTGTTGGGTATATTTTAAAACATGTTTAATAAGTTAAAAAAGAATTGGTACGCAGAAGATTTCAGCTACTTTATCCGTAATTTTGGAGTTTTTACGCTGATTTTCTCTGCCATGACCTTGATTATCCTGCAGGTTATGCACTCCAGTCTTTACACGTCTGTAGATGAGAAACTTCTAGCACTGAGCAATAATCCTCAGGATATTATTCAATTGGCAGTCAATCGTGCAACAGATGATGTAAAGGATATAAACGGTGGAAATGTCACCACAAATTCGGATAAAAGAGTTACAATCAGCTCCAATACAGCAGTTATTTTGCTGGATTCTAACCTCAATCAGTTAGTAACTGGCAATCGCTTCTTAGGTTTGGATAGAATAACCTTCAATAAAAAGGATTTAAACCATATTCGCCAACTTCATATTGTGAATAGCTATGGTCAGGATGAGGTTTACCGTGTTGTCCTGACGGAAATGAATATTGATTCGGTTTCGACTAATATCAAGTATGCTGCAATCTTGATAAACACTAGCCAACTAGAGCAGATTAGTCAAAATCACGAGCAGTTAATTGTGGTGGTCATGGCAAGCTTCTGGATTCTATCTATCTTAGCCAGTCTCTATCTTGCTCGTGTCAGTGTTAAACCCTTACTTGAAAGTATGCAAAAACAGCAGAGTTTTGTGGAGAATGCCAGTCATGAACTACGGACTCCTTTAGCTGTTCTCCAAAAATCGTTTGGAAACACTTTTTAGAAAAACCAGAAGCGACTATTATGGAGTCCAGTGAGAGCATTGCTTCGAGTTTGGAAGAAGTCCGAAATATGAAGTTTTTTTGACGACTAACCTTCTCAATCTCGCACGTAGAGATGATGGGATTAAGCCAGAGCTTGGTGAAGTAGAACCTGATTTCTTTAATACGACCTTTACCAACTATGAAATGATTGCATCCGAGAATAATCGTGCCTTTCGTTTTGAAAACCGTGTTCATCGCACTATCATCACTGATAAACTCCTTCTTAAACAACTGATGACCATTCTGTTTGACAATGCTGTCAAGTACACGGAAGAAGAAGGAGATATTTATTTTTGAGATTTCAACGACAGAACGCAGTCTATATTTAACGGTAGCGGATAATGGAATTGGTATCTCTGCAGCTGATAAAAAGAGAAAAATCTTTGATCGTTTTTTTATCGCGTTGATAAGGCACGTACACGTCAAAAGGGTGGTTTCGGTTTAGGTTTGTCTTTAGCCAAGCAGATCGTCGATGCTCTTAAAGGAAGCATCAGTGTGAAAGATAACAAACCTAACGGAACAATTTTTGAAGTCAAGATTGCTATCTCAACACCATCAAAACGAAAGAATAAATAAAAAAACCTTCGATTCATCGAAGGTTTTTATTTGAATTTTTTCTTGATAAAAGTACGCTGAAATTGCAATGCTACAAGACTAAGACCGATAGCCAAAGCAAATGATAAAACAGTATTCACTTTTAGTGATAAGAACAAAAAGCTAAAAATCGCTAAAAAGACGCAGAAGCAAGCGATGTTTACAAAAAATAGAACTTCCTTTACACTAGCAACAGAAGTATTTTCTGGAACATAATCTTGAAACTGAGCAGTTTTTACACTTTCTTGTTCTAACTCATACGGGTGTAATTTTCTAGCGGGCATATTTCTCTCCTTAACAGTACATTACTATTTTATCACTTTTTAAAGAGAGAATTATTACAGAATGGTTACAAATTGCATAAAATCTGTTATCAGAGCCAATTTCGGTTTTCTTGACATGCTGATGGGAAAATGATAGGATGAGTAAACCGTTTAAACTTTTATTATTTTTTTCTCTTATTTCAATGAGGGGAAATTTGATGGTTAAAAACGAATAAAAAAATCATACACAGATGCAAATAAATTCAATTTTGAAGTAAGGACAGGATTCTTTTAAATTGATTCTAGTTGTTCATGACAAGATAGTTTTCTATCTATAGTGCTATGTGTAGAGGGGAGTTGTATTTTCCCGACAACAGAATACTTAAAGGAGATTGGCATGTATCTTGCTATCAAAGAAATTTTACAGAATAAACTGCGATACAGTTTAATTCTAACTACCATTTTTCTCATTGCTTTTATGGTCTTTTTTATGACCAGTTTGGCTTTAGGACTCGTTCGAAATAATAGGGCTGCTATCGATAATTGGCAAGCAACAGGAGTTGTGCTATCCGATTATGCAAATGACAATTTGACTGCATCCTTTATACCTGAAAAAGACTACAAGGATAAGGTTTCTGAGGATGCTGTTCCCCTAAGCTATATGTTTGCTGTAACAAACCTTATCGATAGTAGTGACAAGATTAATATCTCTATTTTCGGTCAAGAGTGGGACAGTTTTATCTCTCCGTCCTTGATTGAAGGGCATTATCCAGAAAATGACCAAGAAGTTGTAGTGGATCAGTCTTTTGAAAATTATGGCATCAAACTTGGGGACGCAATTCAACTCAACGGAAGTGAGACAAGTTTTAAGATTGTCGGCTTGACCAAAGAAAATAAATTTTTCACAGAACCTGTTGTCTTTACAAGCCTAACAACGTATTGGAATTTACAAGGAACGACAAAAGCCAATCGTTCTATCTCTGCATTGGTATTGCAAAATGATGTAGAAGTGACTGGTGATGGCTTGAAGCAGATTTCTATTCAAAAAATGATTTCAAAAATTCCTGGTTATACACCTCAGGTCAATGTATTCTCAGGAATGATTCTAGCAATGATAGTCATAACGGGTCTGATTGTAGGGATTTTTATTTATATCATTACCATTCAAAAATTAGGCCTCTATGGTATTATGCGAGCGCAAGGGATTCAGATAAAAATCCATCGTATGGTCCCTTTTCTGCCAAATCTTTCTCTTATCTGGTTTGGGTATTGGATTCGCTTTATTAGCCATTGGGGCTGTCATTTTAGTCTTACCTGCAACCTTCTTTTTCTACCCTAGTTGGTTGGCATACTTTGTGTTAAGCCTGGTCATCTGCTTGATGGCTCTTCTAGGAGGCGTCATTTCGCTTCCTCGTCTGCTAAAAGTAGATCCAATTACGGCCATTGCAGAATGATAAGGAGAATGACATGACTAGATTAATTGAGATGATTCAAGTGACAAAAAAACATATGGCGAAGGCAATATGAAAGTGACAGCTCTTCATGAGACCAATTTTCAGCTGAATGCTGGTGAGTTTGTAGCGATTGTGGGGCCTTCTGGGTCGGGCAAAACAACCTTTTTAACGACTCTAGGCCAACTACAGGAAGCTTCAAGTGGCAAGATTCTGGTAAAGGGAAAAGAGACTGGAAACCTAACCGAAAAAGAAAAAACGGATTTGCGCTTTAGTGAATTTGGCTTTATCCTCCAGGCTTCAAATCTGATTCCCTTTTTAACAGTTAAGGAGCAATTAGATTTAATTGATCGTTTGGATAAAAAGAAATCTATAAAAAGTAACCGACAAGAGTTGTTCAGTTTGTTGGACTTGGAAAAGGTTCAAAACCACTATCCCAAAGCTCTCTCAGGTGGAGAACGCCAACGAGCCGCAATTGCTAGAGCCCTATACAATAATCCGAGTATTGTACTTGCAGATGAGCCAACAGCCAGCTTGGATACACAACGTGCTTATCAGGTTACAGATATGCTGGCTTCAATTGCCCATGAGCAAGGCAGGGGAGTTGTCATGATTACGCATGATACTCGCTTGCTGGATAAGGTTGACCGTGTTTATGTTATGGATGATGGACGACTTGTTGAAAAGACACAAGTATAATACGAAAAAGTGAACTGCCATTGATGCAGTTCACTTTTTTGAAATTTCGCATCATAAGACTCACTTTTCTATATAGCTGATTTTTTGGAAATGTGGTATAATTTTCTCTATGGAAAAGATTATCATTACAGCAACTGCTGAAAGTATTGAACAAGTAAAACAGCTACTCGAGGCTGGTGTCGATCGCATTTATGTCGGTGAAAAAGATTTTGGACTTCGTTTGCCGACAACATTTAGTCATGAAGAATTGCGTGAAATCGCAAATATCGTTCATGATGCAGGAAAGGAATTAATCGTTGCGGTCAATGCCCTCATGCACCAAGACATGATGGACCGTATCAAGCCATTCTTGGACTTTCTAGAGGAAATCAAGACGGACTATATTACTGTTGGAGATGCAGGGGTATTTTATGTGGTCAACCGTGATGGCTATTCTTTTAAAACCATCTATGACGCATCAACCATGGTAACAAGCAGTCGTCAGATTAACTTCTGGGGACAAAAAGCAGGGGCATCAGAAGCTGTCTTAGCGCGTGAAATCCCATCTGCGGAACTTTTCAAAATGCCTGAAATTTTTGGAAATTCCTGCTGAAGTCTTAGTCTATGGTGCTAGTGTTATCCACCATTCTAAGCGTCCACTCTTGCAAAACTACTATAACTTCACACAGATTGATGATGAAAAGACTCGTCAGCGTGATTTGTTCTTAGCTGAGCCAAGTGACCCAGAGAGTCATTACTCTATTTTTGAGGACAATCATGGAACTCATATCTTTGCGAATAATGACCTTGATTTGATGACTAAGTTGAATGAGTTGGTAGAACATGGCTTTACCCATTGGAAGCTTGAAGGTCTTTATACACCTGGTCAAAACTTTGTAGAAATTGCTAAGCTCTTCATCCAAGCGCGTAACTTGATTCAAGAAGGGAATTTCACACATGACCAAGCCTTTTTGCTAGATGAAGAAGTTCGCAAGCTCCATCCTAAAAAAATCGTTTCCTTGATACTGGATTTTACGACTACGACCCTGATATGGTTAAATAAGCATCAAAAACCCGAAATAAAATGTTCGGGTTTTTCTGATATTTGGATGAATTTGAAGCGTATTCATGATATAATAGAAGTAGCTCTATTTGGAGGTATATAAGTGGAAAATCTGAAAAAAATGGCAGGGATTAAGGCTGCTGAGTTCGTCAAAGATGGTATGGTTGTCGGACTTGGGACTGGCTCCACTGCCTACTATTTCGTCGAAGAAATAGGTCGTCGTATCAAGGAAGAAGGCTTACAGATTACAGCTGTAACGACTTCTAGTGTAACCAGCAAACAGGCAGAAGGCCTCCAGATTCCTCTTAAGTCGATTGACCAAGTGGACTTTGTAGACTTAACTGTGGATGGTGCGGATGAAGTAGATAGTCAGTTTAATGGCATCAAAGGTGGTGGTGGTGCCCTTCTCATGGAGAAGATCGTCGCAACCCCATCAAAAGAATACATCTGGGTCGTGGATGAGAGCAAACTGGTCGAGAAACTGGGTGCTTTTAAATTGCCAGTAGAGGTTGTTCAGTACGGTGCCGAACAAGTCTTTCGTCGATTTGAACGAGCTGGCTATAAACCGAGCTTCCGTGAAAAGGATGGCCAACGTTTTGTGACGGATATGCAGAACTTTATCATTGATTTAGACTTGAAAGTGATTGAAGATCCAATTGCTCTTGGGCAAGAATTGGACCACGTCGTTGGTGTCGTTGAGCACGGCTTGTTCAACCAGATGGTTGATAAGGTCATCGTGGCTGGACAAAATGGCCTTCAGATTTTAACTTCAACAAAAGCAAAATAATTAAAACAATAAGGAGACACACTATGCCAAAATTTAATCGTATTCATTTGGTAGTATTAGATTCTGTAGGAATCGGTGCAGCACCAGATGCTAATAACTTTGTCAATGCGGGTGTGCCAGACGGAGCTGCAGACACACTTGGGCACATTTCAAAAGCTGTAGGTTTAGATGTACCAAACATGGCAAAAACTTGGTCTTGGAAATATTCCTCGCGAAACACCATTGAAGACCGTTCCAGCTGAAAGCAACCCTACTGGTTATGCGACTAAGCTAGAAGAAGTATCACTTGGGAAAGATACCATGACTGGTCACTGGGAAATCATGGGGCTTAATATCACTGAACCTTTTGATACTTTCTGGAATGGATTCCCAGAAGAAATTATTACAAAGATTGAAGAGTTCTCAGGTCGTAAGGTCATTCGTGAAGCTAACAAACCTTATTCTGGTACAGCTGTTATTGACGATTTCGGACCACGACAAATGGAAACTGGAGAGTTGATTATCTATACTTCAGCTGACCCAGTTCTTCAAATTGCAGCTCACGAAGACATCATTCCTTTGGATGAATTGTACCGTATTTGCGAATACGCTCGTTCCATTACGTTGGAACGTCCGGCTCTTCTAGGACGTATCATTGCTCGCCCATACGTTGGGGAGCCAGGAAACTTCACACGTACTGCCAATCGTCGTGACTTGGCTGTATCACCATTTGCGCCAACTGTTTTGGACAAATTGAATGAAGCCGGTATTGATACTTATGCGGTTGGTAAGATTAATGATATCTTTAACGGTGCTGGTATCAACAATGACATGGGCCATAATAAATCTAACAGCCATGGTATTGATAATTTGATAAAAGCTATGAAATCTGAAGACTTTAAAGAAGGTTTCTCATTCACAAACTTGGTAGACTTCGATGCCCTTTATGGTCACCGACGCGATCCTCATGGTTACCGTGATTGCTTGCATGAGTTTGATAAACGATTGCCAGAAATTATGGCAGCAATGAGAGAAGATGATCTACTTTTGATAACTGCTGACCATGGGAACGATCCAACCTATGCTGGTACTGACCATACTCGTGAATATATCCCACTCTTGGCATACAGCCCATCCTTTAAAGGAAGTGGTCTAATTCCAGTCGGAAACTTCGCTGATATCTCAGCAACTATTGCTGATAACTTTGGCGTTGAAACTGCCATGATTGGTAAGAGCTTCCTAGATCAATTAGTTTAAGATGACTCGCTACGCTCTTCTCGTAAGAGGAATCAATGTTGGTGGAAAGAATAAGGTAGTGATGGCTCAACTACGTCAGGAATTGGCAGAGTTGGGATTAGAAAATGTAGCAACCTACATCAATAGTGGCAATATTTTCTTTAATAGCATTGTGCCTAGAACTAAATTAATAGAGAATTTACAGGCTTTCTTTGAAAGACGCTATCCATTTATTCAGAGTTTTTCCTTGCTGAGTCTTGAAGACTATGAAAAGGAGCTTAGAAATCTTCCTGATTGGTGGAATCATGCGATGGCTCGAAAGGATGTGCTCTTTTACACTGAGAGCTTGGATGTGGATCAAGTCATCAAGCAAGTGAACAGTTTGGAACTGGTCGATGAAGTGCTTCATTTTGGGAAATTAGGGATCTTCTGGGGTAAATTGTCAGAAGCTAGCTACTCTAAAACAGCCTATCACAAGCACTTGCTTAAGATGCCTTTCTATCACAATATTACCATTCGTAACGCTAATACCTTTGACAAAATTGGTCAATTTTTAAAACATAAAAAAGGAGATAGACAATGACATTATTAGCAAAAATCAATGAAACAGCAGCATTTTTGAAGGGCAAAGAAATCGAAGCTCCTGAGTTCGGTTTGATCCTTGGTTCAGGTCTTGGAGAATTGGCTGAAGAAATCGAAAATGCAGTCGTAGTAGACTACTCTGACATTCCAAACTGGGGTCAATCCACAGTAGTCGGACATGCTGGTAAATTGGTTTATGGTGATCTTGCTGGACGTAAAGTCTTGGCTCTTCAAGGTCGTTTCCACTTCTACGAAGGAAATCCTCTTGAAGTTGTGACTTTCCCAGTTCGTGTCATGAAAGTTTTGGGATGTGAAGGAGTGCTTGTAACCAACGCTGCTGGAGGTATCGGCTTCGGTCCTGGTACCTTGATGGCTATTACTGACCACATCAATATGACAGGTCAAAACCCATTGATCGGTGAAAACTTGGATGACTTTGGTCCACGTTTCCCTGATATGTCGAAAGCTTACACTCCAGAATACCGTGAGACTGCTCATCAAGTAGCAGACAAATTCGGCATTAAACTGGATGATGGGGTTTATATCGGTGTGACTGGTCCAACTTATGAAACTCCAGCTGAAATCCGTGCTTATAAAACACTTGGTGCAGATGCTGTTGGGATGTCTACAGTTCCTGAGGTTATCGTTGCAGCACACTCTGGCTTGAAGGTTCTTGGTATTTCATGTATTACCAACTTTGCGGCTGGTTTCCAAGAAGAGCTTAACCATGAAGAAGTAGTAGAAGTGACAGAGCGTGTCAAAGGCGACTTCAAAGGATTGCTAAAAGCGATCCTTGCTGAACTCTAATCCAATGAAGGCACGACTCCAAAGTCTGCCCTACGGGCTGAGGTTGCTTCTAGCCACCTTATCATTAGGAATAGGGACGGGTTTGGTCGGAATTGCCTGTCGTTATCTACTAGAAGGGGTGCAAGGGCTGGCTTTTGGCCAAAATAAGTCGGATTTGCTCCAGCAATTTCAAGAAGCTGGAGGTCTCCGTAGATTTCTGGTCTTGTGTATGACTGGATGCTTGGCAGCTGGCTTCTGGTATGTCCTGCAAAGGCGTTATAAGATCCTGTCTATTCGCCAGCAAATTGACTTAGCTGGAGACAGGGAACCAGCGCCCTTAGCCCACCTCCTTCATGCAGGGATGCAGGTTGCGATTGTCGGAGCAGGTGCATCGGTCGGAAAAGAAGGAGCCCCACGTGAGGTCGGGGCTCTTCTAGCTGGTCGTTTGGCGAAGGGGTTCTCACTAGCTCTCAAAGAGCGAAAAGTCTTGATCGCCTGTGGGGCTGGAGCTGGTTTGGCTGCGGTCTATCAGGTCCCCTTTGCCAGTAGCTTGTTCGTCTTTGAGACCTTAGGACTCGCCTACAGTTGGCAGAATCTTCTACTGGTTTTGACCAGTACTTATCTGGCCACCTGGGTCGCTCAGCCCATCGTTGGTCAGGAGGCTGTTTATCACCTGTCCGCAGTCTCATGGTCGGCTAGCAGTTTTTTACAGGCTATTGTGATTGTTTTCTTAGTCACTCCCTTGGCTCTGGTCTTTGCTTTCCTCGCCAAGCGAGCTAGTCACAAACGGCGGAAGGATGGATCGATTCTTTGGGCTCTTCCTCTAGCCTTTCTAGTGCTGGGGAGCCTAGTAGCTTTTTCCCCATCTTTATGGGAAATGGCCAGGTACTAGCGCAAGCCCTCTTGTCTAGCCAGTCAATTCCTTATCTTCCACTGACTCTTGCAGTGAAGGGGGTTCTGGTTTATCTCCTCTTGCGCAATGGTGCTTATGGGGGAACTTTGACACCATCATTTGCCTTAGGGATTGGATCTGGCTATCTAGTGACCTTGCTTTTGACTGTAGTTGGGATTCATCTGGATCCTGCTCTAGGGATGTTACTAGGAGCGACCGTCTTTTTAGGGACGACCTTAAAAGCTCCTCTGACAGCCATTGCCCTGAGCCTTGGATTTACAGGCCAAAATTGGAAATTGACTATCCCGCTTGTACTTGCAGCTAGTCTGTCTTACGTGATTCGAAAGAGATGGGAGGAGAAACAATGAAGGTACATTTTGTACTGCATGAAACATTTGAAGTACCGGGCGCTTATCTAAAATGGGCGCAGGAGCGTGGCCATCAGGTGACCACGACAAAAGTCTATGAGAATGAAACCCTACCTGAGTCAGTGGATGATATTGACTTTTTGATAGTCATGGGAGGACCTCAATCACCAGATGAAGATAGGGAAGCTTTCCATACTACGATCCTCAGGCAGAGATCCAGTTGATTCAAAAAGCCATCAAGGCAGATCGTTATATTGTTGGGGTCTGTCTTGGTGCGCAGCTCCTATCTGTTGCCTATGGCGCGGAGTATGAACACAGCCCTGAGCGTGAGATCGGTGTGTTTCCAATAACGCTAACTGAAGCTGGTTTAAAAGATGAATATGTCAAAGTTCTTGGACCAGCTCTAATTACTGGTCACTGGCATGGCGATATGCCAGGTTTGTCAGAGGATGCTGTTGTTCTTGCGACCAGTCAAGGGTGCCCACGTCAGATTATTCGCTTCAGTTCTAAACACTATGCCTTCCAAGCCCACTTGGAATTTGATCCAGAAGCAGTTGATCTCTTGATTGCTGCTGACGGTGAAGAAGTTTTAGATGAACAAAGTTCAAAATTGACCTTTGTTCAAAACCCTCAAGCCATTCGTGATTACGATTATCGAGAAATGAATGCCAAACTCTATGCATTTTTGGACTCATTAACAAATTAAATAAAAATGAGAGGATGGGTTAACCGTATTCGATGAACTGAAAACTGGTTACTCTCCTCTAAATCATCAAAAATAAGAAAGAAAGGAATTGAACCCACCCTAAAAGCAGTGGGAAAAAGATAGTTGGTCTAGGGAGCATCGCTCACTGCGCCCAACTCCTATTTTCCCTTCGCTTTTTGACGGGTTTGGTATCTTATATTATGTCTATCCATATTGCTGCTAATCAAGGTGAAATTGCTGATAAAATTCTTCTTCCTGGAGATCCTCTTCGTGCGAAATTTATCGCGGAGAATTTCCTTGAGGATGCTGTTTGTTTCAACGAAGTTCGGAACATGTTTGGTTACACTGGTACCTACAAGGGTCACCGTGTTTCTGTCATGGGAACTGGGATGGGAATGCCCTCAATCTCTATCTATGCGCGTGAGTTGATTGTCGACTACGGCGTGAAGAAATTGATTCGTGTCGGAACTGCTGGTTCTTTAAATGAGGATGTTCACGTCCGTGAATTGGTCTTGGCGCAAGCTGCTGCAACCAACTCAAACATCATCCGCAACGACTGGCCTCAATACGACTTCCCACAAATCGCTAGTTTTGATTTGCTAGATAAAGCCTACCATATTGCCAAAGACCTTGGCATGACGACCCACGTTGGGAATGTCTTGTCATCAGATGTTTTCTATTCAAACTACTTTGAAAAGAACATCGAGCTTGGTAAATGGGGTGTGAAAGCTGTAGAAATGGAAGCAGCAGCCCTCTACTACCTTGCTGCTCAACATCATGTGGATACCCTTGCCATTATGACCATTTCTGATAGCTTGGTCAATCCAGATGAAGATACAACGGCTGAAGAACGTCAAAATACTTTCACAGATATGATGAAGGTTGGTTTGGAAACATTGATTGCTGAATAAGAATCTTGGCTTTGAAGCTAATCTTCTTGCTTGCGATTTTTAATGGCTATGAGCTTGATATCCAATAATCATCAAATAAAGTTGAAAGCCCAGTAGGTAATAGCTAATGGTTTTCAACTTTTTTCGAACTAAAGACTGAAGGAGAAGTAAGATGGATAAAATTGAACAATTACAGGAACTGATAGACCACAGTCAAAGCATTGTTTTTTTCGGTGGAGCTGGGGTTTCTACTGAATCTAATATCCCTGATTTTCGTAGTTCAGATGGCTTATATAGTCTTAAGTTAGGTAGGCATTTTTCTGCGGAACAATTAGTTTCTCATACTATGTTTGTACGTTATCCAGAGGAATTTTTCGATTTTTACAAAAACATCTCGTATATCCAGAAGCTAAGCCAAATTTAGCCCATTATTATCTGGCTTCATTAGAAAAGGCCGGTAAGCTGAAGTCTGTTGTAACTCAAAATATCGATAGTCTTCACGAGATGGCAGGTTCGCAGAAGGTTTTGAAACTACATGGTTCTGTGGACCGTAATTACTGTCTTGGTTGTCATCGATTTTATAATTTAGATAGTTTTTTGGCTCTCGAAGGTCCTGTTCCATACTGCCTATATTGTGGCCAGGTTGTTAAACCCGATGTGACCCTTTATGAGGAGCCTCTTGATATGGATGTTTTTAGTCAAGCGGCTCAAGTTATCCAGAAAGCTGATTTATTGATTATTGGTGGGACTTCTTTGGTTGTTTATCCTGCAGCTAGTTTGATTAATTACTTCTCAGGTTCAAAACTTGTTGTTATAAACAAGTCAAGTACTCCTCAAGACAGTAAAGCTGATTTAGTAATTGAGGGAAAAATTGGAGAAGTCTTTTCTAAATTGAGACAATAAAATATACAAAAATATATATAAAAATGAGGGCTCAATTTTTGAGTCCTCATTTTTTTGATTTAAGAATTGATCTAGTTCTCTTTGATTGTTAATAATCGTAATTTTTCGAGTATAATCGAGACAAATTCTTTTGTACTGATTTTTGTGTACAGAGCTACGACCATCCCAGAGAATCCAGCGGATAAACTCCCAGTTGAATTGTTCAGGGCAGCCAGCTGCCATGCTTTCTCTAACTTTGCCTCTATATTTGAGATAGCGTCTAAAGGCTCTAAAAAGACAAGACCAGGACGAAAAAAATTAAGAAAGATGATTTGGTCAGCCTCTTCCATCCTTTCTTCATAGCAACACCAAGTATAGTTGCCATCAATAACCCAGTTCTCGTTTTTCGCTAAAAAAGTCTGCATTTCTTTTAGCATCCAATCTCGATTACTTTCTTGCCATCCTGGTTGAAATTGGAGAGTATCTATATGGAGTTTAGGAATGGAGTAGTAAGTGGCAAGTTTATCTGCTAGAGTTGATTTTCCTGACCCAGAGTATCCAATTATAGAAATTTTCATGTTATTCCCTCTAAAATTTGGTACAAAAAAAGCTCCGTAGAGCTCATTTTGTTTTTAGTCTTGATTAACCAAGTTTAGCAGCAAGACGTGCTTTATCACGGCTAGCTTTGTTTTTGTGGATCAAACCTTTAGTTTCTGCTTTATCGATAGCTGAGCTTGCAGCACGGTAAAGTTCTTCAGATGGGTTTGATTCAAAAGCTTTGATAGCAGTACGCATAGCTGATTTTTGTGAGCTGAGTTTTTTTCGTTTTGTTTAACGTTCAATTCAGCGCGTTTGATAGCTGATTTAATGTTTGCCAATGTTCTTACCTCCATATTTACTAACTATACCATTATATCTGAAAACTGTTATTTTGACAAGGGGAAATCATTTTTTTAAATAAATTTCATCAATTTCGTGATTTTTAGACTTATGAAGAATAACTTCAGCCCGATTTCGTGTCGGTTCTATATAGTTTTGGAGATTAATCAGATTAATACTTGTCCAAACTTGGTGAGCTAAATCCTTTACTTCACCTAAAGGTAGCTGAGTGTAGCTATAGTAGTAGCTATCAGGATCATCCTGAGCCAAACTTAATAATTTTAGGAATCTATCTAAATACCAACTCTCGATATCCTCTACAGATGCGTCAACATAAATTGAAAAATCAAAGAAATCAGTTATATAGAGACGAGCATTTTGAGGATTTTGGAAAACATTAATTCCTTCAACAATTACAAAATCAGCGGCTTCTACTCGTTGCTTTTGTTCTGGGACGATATCGTAGATTTCATGAGAGTAGACTGGGATATCAACATCTTGACCATTCTTAAGTTGATCAAGGAAATTGATGAGAGCTTCCATGTCATAACTTTCTGGGAAACCTTTCCTAGTCAGAATACCTTGTTCGATTAAGGTATCATTAGGAAATAGGAAACCATCAGTTGTAACTAACTCTACTGTAGCTCCAGGAACAATACGTGAAAGCAATATTTGTAAAAGACGACTTGTAGTAGATTTTCCAACAGCCACACTCCCTGATACACCAATGATAAAGGGCTGGATTTTACTTTCTCTTTGAAGGAAAATACTTTTAGAGAATGCAAGGTCTTCTTTTGAACGCTTGTAGATTTGAATCAGATTCGCAAGTGGTAAATAAATGTCTGTTACATCATCCAAGCTAACTTGGTCGTTAAAACTTTTGATAGAATCCAATTCGTCTTCAGTCAAAGGTGGAGTTGTTTTACGATGTAAAGATTGCCATGTTCTTCGGCTGATTTTTTCATAATGCAAAAATTCGTTCGTCATAATTTTTCCTCATTAACCCCCCTAGTATAACATATTTCTAATTTAAACGGGGAATAAAAAGATTTGAATCAGAGCGCTTTCTTTGTTAAAAATAAAAGCTAAGGAATACCAATAAAGGAGTGTGGGGTTATGGCAAAATTTTTAACTGATAAAAAATTGGCTGGCTCTATTTTATTAGTCATCCTTTTATGGATATCGGCAATTTTATGGAACTTTGATATTTCTATTGGAAGATTTAATATCAACTGGCTCTATTTTGTATTTTTTTAAGCTATTACCAGCTTTAGGAATTCTCTATATTTTTCTTAGCATTTTTTTGTTAAAGAAATGGTGGCTGATATTGATTGGTCTAGCTTGTCTATTTTCATTTTTTTATTAGTATGTTCCTAGGTTATCTCTTCTTAGGGCCTTAGTTGGTATAGACCGTGTAAACGATTTAAAAATATCTAAATTTTTATGGTAAAAATAATCCTATGAGTAAAATGTATTATGCAGAAAAACCCGATGCAGCTCACGATATTCATGAACTTAGAGTTGACCTACTTGGGCAAAAGATGACATTTTTGACAGATGCTGGTGTCTTTAGTAAAAAAATGATTGATTTCGGAAGTCAGTTGTTGTTAAGATGTCTAGATGTCGAAAAAGGTGAAAAAATCCTTGATGTTGGTTGTGGCTATGGTCCCATCGGCTTGTCTTTAGTCAAAGCTTATGGTGCCCAAGCAACTATGATTGATATCAATAATCGTGCCCTGGATTTGGCCCAGCAAAATGCAGTAAAAAACAATGTTCAAGCGACTATCTTCCAGTCCAATATTTATGAGCAGGTAGAAGGGCAATTTGATCATGTCATTTCGAATCCACCCATTCGTGCAGGCAAGCAAGTTGTTCATGAAATCATCGAGAAAAGCATTGATTATCTTGTAGACGGTGGAGATTTAACCATTGTTATCCAGAAAAAACAAGGAGCTCCAAGTGCCAAAAACAAGATGGAAGAAGTATTTGGCAACTGCGAGGTTGTAAAAAAAGATAAGGGATATTATATCCTTAGAAGTGTGAAAGAATGAGAGCAGTAGATCTAATCCAGAAAAAAAGAGATGGACAAGAACTGAGTTCGAGTGAAATCCAATGGCTGATTGAAGGCTATGTTGCAGGAACAGTTCCTGACTACCAGATGTCTGCCTTTGCTATGGCTGTTTATTTTAAAGGCATGACCACGAGAGAGATTTCTGACTTAACCATGAATATGGTTAAGACAGGTCAAGAATTTGATTTATCAGCTATTGAGGGTATAAAGGTTGATAAACACTCTACTGGTGGAGTGGGAGATAAGGTTACATTGATTTTAGCTCCCTTAGTCGCTAGTTTTGGTGTGCCTGTTGCCAAGATGAGTGGTAGAGGTCTAGGTCATACTGGTGGTACGATTGATAAATTAGAATCCATCAAAGGATTTCAAGTTGAACGCAGTCAGGATGACTTTATCAAACAGGTTCAGGATATTGGGGTTTCAGTTATTGGCCAGTCTGATCAATTAGTTAAGCGGATAAACTTCTCTATGCACTACGAGATGTCACTGCGACAGTTGATACGATTCCCTTGATTGCTAGTTCTGTCATGAGTAAAAAAATTGCAGCTGGAGCCGATGCTATTTTGCTGGATGTAACAGTCGGTGAAGGTGCCTTTATGAAGACAGTTGATGAGGCGCGTGAATTGGCTCAAACCATGGTAAACCTTGGTAAGGCTGTTGGCCGTAAGACAGTAGCAGTCATTACGGATATGAGTCAACCTTTGGGACGTGCCATTGGGAACCGCTTGGAAATTCTAGAAGCAATAGAAATTCTTCAAGGTAAAGGACGCGAGGATATCAGCCACTTTATCTGTGAGTTAGCCCAGATTATGCTATCTTTGGCAAATGTTGAAAAAACAATCGAGGAAGTAAGGCAACATCTTGAAAATGGTCAGGCACTTAAGAAGTTTGAAGAGATGGTCCTCGCTCAAGGTGGAGATTTAGACAATCTTTATCGATCTGTAATAGTTGATCATATAGTTGATATTCCTGCTCAAGAGGATGGTATTATCGTAGAACTTCCAGCCATGGAGTTTGGTCTTTTCGCCATGAGATTAGGTGCTGGTCGTGCAGTTAAAACAGATGCTCTTGACTATGAGACAGGGATTGTTTTTGAGAAGAAAGTTGGAGAATCAGTCAAAAAAAGGTGAAATTGTTGCAAAAGTATATGCAAATGGCAAAATTTCTCCGGAACTAGTTACAGATTTCCAAAAAAATATGTTAAAATTAAAATAAGTGATGAAGCGATAAAAACGCGTGAAATCATTGAAATTATCTCCTGATTTAAGGAAAAATCCGAAATGAAATTAAATAAATACATTGATCATACGCTTTTTGAAGCAAGATGCGACCGAACAACAAATCGATCGTTTGCTATCTGAAGCAAGAGAGTACGATTTTGCCAGTGTTTGTGTGAATCCTTGCTGGGTTTCTCATGCAAAAGCTGGTCTAACAGATACTGATGTCAAGGTTTGTACAGTTGTAGGTTTTCCTCTTGGAGCTACAACTTCAGCTGTCAAAGCCTATGAAACTAAAGAAGCCATCCAAAATGGTGCTGACGAAATTGATATGGTTATCAATGTTGGCGCACTCAAATCAGGAAATGCTGCATTAGTCGAGTCAGATATTCGTGCTGTTGTTGAAGCAAGCGGAGACAAACTGGTTAAAGTTATTATTGAAGCTTGTTTGTTAACGGATGAAGAAAAAGTTTTGGCTTGCCAATTGGCCCAAAAAGCTGGTGCAGACTTTGTAAAGACTTCTACAGGTTTTTCAACAGGTGGCGCTACGTTACCAGATGTTAAACTAATGCGTCAGACAGTTGGTCCTGATATGGGGGTCAAAGCAGCTGGTGGCGCTCGTTCTTATGCAGATGCAGTTGCCTTTGTTGAAGCGGGGGCTACACGAATCGGAACATCTTCTGGTGTAGCAATCTTAAAAGGAGAGTTGGCTGATGGCGACTACTGAGTTGATTGATTTAGCGATTGAAACTAGTAAAAAAGCTTACGTTCCCTACTCACATTTTCCGATTGGCGCTGTTTTGGTAGCCAAGGACGGAAGTATCTATACAGGGGTTAACATTGAAAATGCTAGCTATCCCTTGACCAACTGTGGCGAAAGAACAGCTATCTTTAAGGCTGTTTCTGAAGGACAACGAGAGTTTTCAGAATTGATTGTCTATGGAGAAACTGAGAAACCTATTTCGCCTTGCGGTGCTTGCCGACAGGTTATGGTCGAATTTTTTAAACCAGATCTAAAGGTGACTCTAGTCGCCAAAGATAAAACGACGGTCGAGATGACGGTCGGGGAATTACTTCCATATTCGTTTACAGACTTGCAATAGTCTGTGTCACTCACTGAGTGGCAAGGGTCCTTGTGGCCAATCAATCCATACTTGCAACTTTGTTGCGCATCTTATTTAGGAGGTTCAGTAATGAACAAAAAACAATGGCTAGGCCTTGGTCTAGTTGCAGTAGCAGCATTTGGACTTGCTGCATGTGGTAATCGCTCTTCTCGTAACGCGGCTTCATCTTCTTCTGATGTGAAGACTAAAGCAGCTATCGTTACAGATACAGGTGGTGTTGATGATAAATCCTTTAACCAATCAGCTTGGGAAGGTCTTCAAGCTTGGGGGAAAGAACACAACCTTGAAAAAGATAAAGGTTACACTTACTTCCAATCAACAAGTGAAGCTGACTACGCAAACAACTTGCAACAAGCAGCTGGAAACTACAACTTGATCTATGGAATTGGTTTTGCACTTAAAAATGCAGTTGCTGATGCTGCCAAAGAACATACAGATTTAAACTATGTTCTGATTGACGATGTGATTAAAGACCAAAAAAATGTTGTAAGTGCTACTTTTGCTGATAACGAAGCAGCATACCTTGCAGGTGTGGCTGCAGCTAAAACTACTAAAACAAAACAAGTTGGTTTTGTAGGTGGTATGGAATCTGAAGTTATTTCTCGGTTCGCAGCTGGTTTCAAAGCGGGTGTCGAATCAGTTGATCCATCTATTAAAGTTCAAGTAGACTACGCTGGTTCATTTGGTGATGCTGCTAAAGGTAAAACAATCGCTGCAGCTCAATACGCTGCAGGTGCAGACGTAATCTACCAAGCAGCTGGTGGTACTGGTGCAGGTGTCTTCTCAGAAGCTAAATCTTTGAATGAAAGCAAAAACGAAAGCGAAAAAGTTTGGGTTATTGGTGTAGACCGCGACCAAGTTGAAGAAGGTAAATATACTTCTAAAGACGGTAAAGAAGCTAACTTCGTACTTGCTTCTACTTTGAAACAAGTTGGTACAGCTGTAAAAGACCTTGCCAACAAAGCTGAAAAAGGTGAATTCCCTGGCGGTCAAGTTATCGTTTACTCATTGAAGGATAAAGGTGTTGACTTGGCAGTAACAAACCTTTCTGAAGAAGGTAAAAAAGCTGTTGAAGATGCAAAAGCTAAAATCCTTGATGGTAGCGTAAAAGTTCCTGAAAAATAATTGAAGGAAGTCATTTCTTAGGAAGCGGCCTGGGGCCGCTTCTTTAAGAATTGAGACAAATGGTTTTGTCTCAATAGAGCTTGCTAAGTTTCTTTAGCAGGTTTTATTGAAACAAAATAAAACTCTGAAAGGAAGAGCACATGGCACACGAAAATGTCATTGAAATGCGTGAAATTACCAAAGTTTTTGGTGAATTTGTCGCTAACGACAAGATTAACCTTGAACTTCGTAAAGGTGAAATTCATGCACTTTTAGGAGAAAATGGAGCTGGGAAGTCCACTCTTATGAACATGCTAGCAGGGCTTCTAGAACCAACTAGTGGTGAAATTGTGGTTAACGGTCAAGTTGTAAAACTAGACTCTCCGTCAAAAGCAGCTAGCCTAGGAATTGGAATGGTTCACCAGCACTTTATGTTGGTAGAAGCTTTCACTGTTGCTGAAAATATCATTTTAGGAAGCGAATTAACCAAAAATGGTGTCCTAGATATTGCTCGGGCAACTCGAGAAATTAACGAACTATCGGATCGTTATGGTCTTGCTGTGGATCCTACCGCCAAAGTAGCAGACATCTCTGTCGGTGCTCAACAACGTGTCGAAATTCTAAAGACACTCTATCGTGGTGCGGATATCCTCATCTTTGACGAACCAACTGCCGTTTTAACGCCATCAGAAATTGATGAATTGATGGCTATCATGAAGAACTTGGTTAAAGAAGGTAAATCCATTATCTTGATTACCCATAAGCTGGATGAAATTCGTGCAGTATCTGACCGTGTTACAGTTATCCGTCGTGGTAAATCTATCGAAACAGTGGAGATTGCTGGTGCGACTAACGCTGACTTAGCTGAGATGATGGTAGGACGTTCTGTTTCCTTTAAAACTGAGAAACAGGAAGCTCAACCAAAAGAAGTTGTTCTATCGATTCAAGATTTGGTAGTAAACGAAAACCGTGGTGTCCCTGCTGTTAAAAATCTCTCACTCGATGTTCGAGCTGGTGAGATTGTCGGGATTGCTGGGATTGATGGTAATGGTCAGTCAGAATTAATCCAAGCAATCACAGGTCTTCGTAAAATTGAGTCTGGTAGTGTGGAATTGAAAGGTCAATCCATTGTAGGTTTACACCCTCGCCAAATCACAGAAATGAGTGTTGGTCACGTTCCTGAAGATCGCCACCGTGATGGTTTGGTTTTGGAAATGATGATTTCTGAAAACATTGCCCTTCAAACTTACTACAAAGAACCGCTTAGTAAGAAGGGAATTTTAAATTATTCCAACATCATTAACTATGCGAAAAAATTAATGCAGGAGTTCGATGTTCGTGCTGCTAGCGAGATTGTACCAGCTTCAGCTCTTTCAGGGGGGAACCAACAAAAAGCTATCATTGCTCGGGAAGTTGATCGAAACCCTGATCTCCTCATCGTCAGCCAACCAACTCGTGGTTTGGACGTCGGTGCCATTGAGTACATTCACAAACGCTTGATTCAAGAACGTGATAATGGAAAAGCTGTCCTTGTAGTCAGCTTTGAACTAGATGAGATATTAAATGTTTCAGATAGAATTGCCGTTATCCATGATGGTAAGATTCAAGGGATTGTAACGCCAGAAACAACCAACAAGCAAGAGCTTGGAGTCTTGATGGCTGGTGGTGAATTGGAAAAGGAGAAGAGTGATGTCTAAAAAATTACAACAAATTTCGGTTCCCTTGATTTCTGTTATTTTAGGAATTCTACTCGGAGCCATCGTCATGTGGATTTTCGGTTACGATGCTATTTGGGGTTATGAGGAGTTGTTCTACACAGCATTTGGTAGTGTTCGTGGGATTGGTGAGATCTTCCGTGCTATGGGGCCATTAGTTTTGATTGCTCTAGGATTTGCAGTTGCAAGTCGTGCTGGCTTCTTTAACGTTGGTCTTCCAGGGCAAGCACTCGCTGGTTGGGTTATGAGTGGTTGGTTCGCTCTTTCTAATCCAGATTTGCCACGTCCATTGTTGATTCTTGCGACAGTTGTGATTGCTCTGGTTGCTGGAGGAATCGTTGGTGCTATTCCTGGTATTTTAAGAGCCTATCTGGGAACATCTGAAGTTATCGTAACCATCATGATGAACTATATTGTTCTCTATACAAGTAACGCCTTTATCCACTCTTTCCCAAAAGATATCATGCAAAGTACAGACTCATCTATCCGAGTAAGTGCAAACGCAACTTATCAAACACCTTGGCTTGCTGAGTTAACAGGAAACTCTCGTATGAATATTGGGATTTTCTTTGCAATCATTGCAGTAGCAGTTATTTGGTTCTTGCTTAAGAAGACAACTCTCGGTTTTGAAATCCGTGCAGTTGGTCTCAATCCGAATGCTTCTGAATACGCAGGTATTTCAGCGAAACGTACCATTATTCTATCAATGATTATTTCTGGTGCTCTTGCAGGACTTGGTGGAGCGGTAGAAGGACTTGGTACCTTCCAAAACGTATACGTTCAAGGTTCATCATTGGCAGTTGGATTTAATGGTATGGCGGTAAGTCTGCTTGCTTCAAACTCACCAGTTGGAATTCTATTTGCAGCCTTCCTTTTCAGTGTTCTTCAAGTTGGAGCTCCGGGTATGAATGCTGCACAAGTACCATCTGAGCTTGTAAGTATCGTTACAGCCTCAATTATCTTCTTTGTCAGCGTTCACTACATCATCGAACGCTTTGTCAAACCAAGAAAACAACTAAAAGGAGGTAAATAAGGATGTCGATTACAACAATGTTAACCCTTATGGTTTCTTCAATGTTGATTTACTCAGCACCACTTATTTTCACAAGTATCGGAGGAGTTTTTCTCTGAGCGTGGTGGGGTTGTTAACGTTGGTCTTGAAGGAATCATGGTCATGGGTGCCTTTTCTGGAGTTGTTTTTAACCTTGAGTTTGCACAAGATTTAGGAGCGTTAACTCCTTGGTTAGCTCTTCTAGTTGGTGGATTAGTCGGAGCTATCTTCTCACTGATTCACGCAGTAGCTACAGTTCATTTTCGTGCTGACCATGTTGTCAGTGGTACCGTACTTAACTTGATGGCGCCAGCCTTGGCAGTTTTCTTGGTGAAGGTACTTTTATAACAAGGGCCAAACGGACAATTTAACGCAAACTTTTGGACGTTTTGATTTCCCTGTTTTGGCTAATATCCCAGTTATCGGAGATATCTTCTTTAAGTCAACAAGTTTACTTGGTTATCTAGCAATTGCCTTCTCATTCTTAGCATGGTTTATCCTCTTTAAGACTCGCTTTGGACTTCGTCTTCGTTCAGTTGGTGAACACCCACAAGCAGCAGATACTTTGGGGATTAATGTCTACAAGATGAGATATCTGGGAGTTGTGATTTCAGGATTCCTTGGAGGAATCGGTGGAGCTATTTACGCTCAATCAATTTCCGTTAACTTCTCAGTTACAACTATCGTCGGACCTGGATTTATCGCACTTGCTGCTATGATCTTCGGTAAATGGAATCCTGTTGGTGCTATGCTTTCAAGTCTCTTCTTTGGACTATCACAAAGTTTAGCAGTTATCGGTTCCCAACTTCCTTTCTTGCAAGGAGTTCCAGCTGTTTACTTGCAAATTGCGCCATACCTCTTGACCATTGTCGTACTAGCAGCCTTCTTTGGTAAAGCTGTTGCGCCGAAGGCAGATGGTATCAACTATATCAAGTCTAAATAATATAAAAAAACGTCAGTTTCAACTGACGTTTTATTTTTATGGTTCTTGGTGGGTTATGTTAAGTCCCCAAGGAATGAGATTTTCTGTTTTATTTTGGATCCGTTTGATGTTGTCCTTATGTCGTACAATTACCAGACTCGCAAGAGCGATAATAATCAAAGTGAAGAGTAGATCATAACTAGTTAAAATAAATCCAAATAGAGGAAAAAGAAGGACACCGATAATCGCTGCAATCGCAGCTGATATACTAGAGAGGGAAATCATACTTCCCAGATAAAGGATTCCAAAGAAAATGACTGCTAGATAAAGGCAAAAGAGAGGAGCAAATCCAAAAATAACTCCAGCACTGGTTGCAACAGCCTTGCCACCCTTGAATTTGGCAAAGATAGGGAAGGTATGTCCAATGACTGCTAAGAGTCCAAAGACGATAGGCGAAATTCCCTGAACATGGAAGATGAGTGGAAGTAGAGTCGCCAAAGTACCTTTGAAGAAATCAATTGCAAAGGTTGCCATACCAGCTTTCTTACCAAGGATTCGAAAAGTATTGGTCGTTCCTGTATTACCGGACCCATGTTCTCTTAGATTGATATTAAAGAAGGCTTGTCCAATCCAAAGTCCTGAAGGGATTGAACCTAATAAATAAGCTAAAATTAATAATACTATTGTTATCATGTTTCTATTATACCATGAAATGAAAGAGAATCCGAACTAAATTTTTTTTCTCAAACTGTGACATCTGATACTTGAGATAAGTAGAAAAAAAGATACTTATGAGTACTTTTGTTATTAGAAATCAATGAAAAGTTTTTAAAAAAATTCATGGAAATTTCTGAAAAATCTTTGATTTTGTGTTTATTTATGCTATAATAGGAACAATTATTTTTTTAGGAGGTGGAATATGTCTTACTTATTCGAGATATTGCCAAGTTTATTGAGCGGTGCGACAATGACTTTACAAGTTTTTGCACTGGTCTTGCTTTTTTCAATCCCTTTAGGCATTTTGGTTGCCTTTTGCCTACAGGTCCATTGGAAACCCCTCCATTACATGATTGATGTTTATATCTGGGTGATGCGTGGAACACCCTTACTTTTGCAGTTGATTTTTATTTATTATGTTCTGCCAAGTATCGGAATTCGACTCGACCGAGTACCAGCAGCCATTATTGCCTTCACGCTTAATTATGCAGCTTATTTTGCAGAAATATTCCGTGGAGGGATTGCAACCATTCCTCAGGGGCAATATGAGGCAGCGAAAGTTTTAAAATTCAATCCTATCGATACTGTTCGCTATATCATCTTGCCCCAGGTGACCAAGATTGTCCTACCAAGTGTATTTAACGAGGTTATGAGCTTGGTTAAGGATACTTCTTTGGTTTATGCACTCGGTATTTCAGATTTAATCCTAGCCAGTCGAACTGCAGCCAATCGTGATGCTAGCTTGATTCCGATGTTTCTAGCGGGAGCTATCTATCTTCTAATGATTGGTGTTGTTACAATCCTAGCTAAGAAACTTGAGAAAAAGTTCAGCTACTATAGATAGGAGGTCATCCATGTTAGAGTTAAGAAATATCAGCAAAAAATTTGGAAAAAAAGAAATTTTATCCAATTTCAGTTTAACAATTCCTGAAAAGCAGATTTTGGCCATCGTTGGTCCTTCTGGTGGTGGAAAGACAACCTTGCTTAGAATGCTAGCTGGTCTTGAGACCATTGATTCAGGAGAGATTTTTTATAATGGAGAATCTCTACCATTGGATGAACTTGAAAAGCGTCACTTGTTAGGTTTTGTATTTCAAGATTTTCAGCTATTTCCTCATTTATCCGTTATGGAAAATTTGATTTTGTCACCTATCAAGACTATGGGGATGTCTGAAGCAGATGCTAAGAAGAAGGCAATCGACTTACTCACTCGTCTGGGACTCGAAGCTCATGCAGATGCCTATCCTTATTCCTTATCTGGTGGTCAAAAGCAACGGGTTGCCTTAGCACGTGCTATGATGATAGATCCTGAAGTGATTGGTTATGATGAACCGACTTCAGCCCTTGATCCAGAGTTGCGTCTCGAAGTTGAAAAACTGATTTTACAAATCGTGACTTAGGTATGACGCAGATTGTCGTGACTCACGATCTACAGTTTGCAGAGAATATTGCTGATCAGATTCTCAAAGTAGAGCCTAAGTAGGAGGTGTCTATGAATCGAAAGAAAATCAGCCTTGTTTTGGTATTCTTTCTTGCTTTTTTCCTCGTAGGATGCACGCAAAAAGCTAGCAATCCTAAAGTAGATAATTGGGGAAAATACCAACAACAAGGAACAATTACTATCGGATTTGACAATACTTTTGTTCCTATGGGATTTGAAGAAAAGAATGGGCAATATGTTGGATTTGATATTGATTTAGCCCAAGCTGTTTCTGAGAAACTTGGGTTCAAGGTTCAGTTTCAACCCATTGATTGGGATATGAAGGAGACAGAGCTTCAAAATGGGACCATTGATGCAATTTGGAACGGCTATTCTGCGACGGATGAACGTCGTGAGAAAGTAGCCTTTACTATTCCTTACATGGAAAATCAGCAGGTTCTTGTCTCTAAGAAATCACAAAATATCCAATCAGTGTCTGATATGGCAGGTAAAGTTTTAGGTGCTCAGGCAGGTTCTTCGGGTTATCTAGATTTTGAAGCTCAGCCTGAACTCTTGAAAAAAATATTGTAAAAGATCAAAAGGCTAACCAATATCAAAGTTTTAATGAAGCCTTGATTGACTTACAAAATGACCGGATAGATGCTCTTTTAATTGACCGTGTTTATGCCAACTATTATCTTAAAACTGAAGGAATCTTAGACCAGTATGAGATTTTCCCAGCTGGTTTTGAGAGTGAATCCTTTGCAGTTGGAGTAAGACCAGCGGACAAGACCTTATTAGCCAATTTGAATAAGGCTTTTGTCGAGCTCTATCAAGAAGGAAAATTCCAAGAAATCAGCCAGAAATGGTTTGGCGAAGATGTGGCTACAAGCCAAATTAAAGGAAAAGAAAACTAAGATGTATATCTTGGTTTCTTTTTTTAGTGAAGATGGACGATTTTTTGCTAAAAAGGACTTGGGAATAGGCTTTTTAACTAGAAAAGCTTTGCAAAATCCCTAGAAAACCTGTAAAATAGAAAAGATGAACAAATAGGAGGTTCCTTGTGTCAAAAAAGGAAATCAATATTAACAATTATAATGATGACGCCATCCAGGTGCTAGAAGGGTTGGATGCGGTCCGTAAACGTCCAGGGATGTATATCGGATCCACCGATGGTGCTGGTCTCCATCACCTAGTCTGGGAAATTGTCGATAATGCAGTCGATGAAGCCTTATCTGGATTTGGTGATCGTATCGATGTGACGATTAATAAAGACGGTAGTTTAACGGTTCAAGACCATGGGCGTGGGATGCCAACTGGTATGCACGCTATGGGGATTCCGACAGTTGAGGTTATCTTTACTATTCTTCATGCTGGGGGAAAATTCGGACAAGGTGGTTACAAGACTTCTGGTGGTCTTCACGGAGTTGGTTCTTCTGTCGTGAACGCCCTCTCTAGTTGGCTTGAAGTAGAAATTACGCGTGATGGTGCTGTTTACAAGCAACGCTTTGAAAATGGTGGGAAGCCAGTAACAACTCTTGAAAAAGTTGGAACGGCACCAAAATCTAAGACAGGAACAAAAGTGACCTTCATGCCGGATGCTAGTATCTTTTCTACGACTGATTTCAAGTACAATACCATTTCAGAGCGTCTCAATGAGTCTGCTTTTCTCTTGAAAAATGTAACCTTGTCATTAACGGACAAGCGAACAGACGAGTCAATCGAGTTCCACTATGAGAATGGGGTTCAGGACTTTGTTTCCTACCTCAACGAAGACAAGGAAACCCTGACACCAGTTCTCTACTTTGAAGGCGAAGACAATGGTTTCCAAGTAGAAGTAGCCCTTCAGTATAATGATGGATTTTCAGATAACATCCTGTCCTTTGTCAATAACGTTCGCACTAAGGACGGTGGAACGCATGAGACAGGACTTAAGTCTGCTATTACCAAAGTCATGAATGACTACGCCCGTAAGACAGGTCTTCTCAAGGAAAAGGATAAATCTTGAAGGGTCCGATTACCGTGAAGGATTAGCAGCCGTTCTTTCTATTCTAGTCCCTGAAGAACACTTGCAGTTTGAAGGACAGACTAAGGATAAACTAGGAAGTCCCCTTGCTCGTCCTGTTGTAGATGGAATTGTGGCTGATAAGTTGACCTTCTTCCTCATGGAAAATGGAGAACTAGCTTCTAACCTGATTCGCAAGGCTATCAAGGCGCGCGATGCTCGTGAAGCAGCACGTAAGGCGCGTGATGAGAGTCGTAATGGTAAGAAAAATAAGAAAGACAAGGGCTTGCTTTCTGGGAAATTAACCCCAGCCCAGTCTAAAAATCCAGCTAAGAACGAACTCTACCTAGTCGAGGGTGACTCTGCCGGTGGTTCTGCTAAGCAAGGTCGTGACCGCAAGTTCCAAGCTATCTTGCCTCTTCGTGGTAAGGTTATCAATACAGCCAAGGCTAAAATGGCAGATATCCTGAAAAATGAAGAAATCAATACCATGATTTATACCATCGGTGCTGGTGTTGGGGCAGACTTCTCGCTTGAAGATGCCAACTATGACAAAATCATTATCATGACCGATGCCGATACCGACGGTGCCCACATTCAAACACTTCTCTTAACCTTCTTTTACCGCTATATGCGTCCGCTAGTTGAGGCAGGTCATGTTTATATCGCCCTTCCACCTCTTTACAAGATGTCAAAAGGGAAAGGTAAGAAAGAAGAAGTGGCCTACGCTTGGACAGATGGTGAGCTAGAAGAACTACGTAAGCAGTTTGGTAAAGGTGCTACCCTCCAACGCTACAAGGGACTTGGTGAGATGAATGCGGACCAACTATGGGAAACAACTATGAATCCAGAAACTCGTACCCTCATCCGTGTCACAATCGAAGACCTAGCACGCGCAGAACGTCGTGTCAATGTCCTCATGGGGGACAAGGTCGAACCACGCCGAAAGTGGATTGAGGATAACGTGAAGTTTACGCTGGAGGAAGCAACAGTATTTTAAGTAAATCTTCCTTTTTCAAAATCTTAGCTCTCTAAAAGAGGTATAAATCATGATAAGTTTATTGTTTGATAGTCCATTTGTTGTCATAGTCTTAGCTTTAGCTGCAGTTATGTATATAATTGCCAAACAAGGTAAACCTGAGCAAAGCCGCTATCTTGAATTTTTACTATTAACCATAGTAACTACCTGTGTCTTTTTATTTGATAATCCTTTAAGATCCAATCCTTATGCAGGTTTGCTCTTCTATGTTTTTGACTTTTATATTTTCACATCAGCTAGCTTAGCATTCAGTTTTACAGCTATTTATAAAAGTACCAAACATCACAAGTATTATCCTAGTAGTTACTCAAAACTTCTTAAGATAAATGCATGGTTTTTGGCAATCTTATCAGGGATGAATCTACTATTTATAATGCTGACGCAAGAAATGGGAATTATTTTGCTATTACCAATTTTTGGTATTAGTTTTATCTTTCAATTCATAGTCGGAGAGCTTGAAAGAAAAAGAGTTCAGAAGCTTCTTAAGCAAAGAAAAGAAGATGCTGTTATTCAGAACTTAGAGGCAACTAAGGATGAACCGCATGAGAACTGACCAGGAAATGCTTGGACTGATTTTACAAATAGCTAAAAAGTTACAGGTTGATGCTGTGGCCCTATCTGGTTCGCGTACAAACCAAAAGATTCAAACAGATGAATTTCAAGACTATGATGTTGTCTATATTGTGGATGACTTAGATTATCTGTCGAGTGACTTTTCTTGGCTGGACCAGTTCGGTGAACGCATCATTGAGCAAGAGGTGACTCTTGGACATCGCCGTCTATTTCTCATGCTTTTTGAAGATGGGAATCGCATTGATCTAACCCTCTGTCCCAAAGCACATATCCAAGAATGGGTGGATAGTGAAGCTGACTTCACAGTCTTAGTAGATGATAAGGGCTTGTTTGAGTCCTATTCTTCCAGTCCAGAGCGTTTCTGGATACATCCGGCTAGTGAGACGGATTTTAAAAAAGCCTGCAATGAATTTTGGTGGGTGTCAGCTTATGTGGTCAAAGGAATTTGTCGCAAGCAAATCATTTATGCGACGGACCATCTTTACGGTATTTGCCAGCAAGAGTTGTTAAAAGTCTTGGCTTGGCAGGTAGCAAGTGATAGAGGAACAGTCGTCATCGGTAAAAATTACAAGTATCTCTTTAACTACTTGCCTGCTGAGACGGAGAAGTACTTCTCAAATCTGCTTGATTTCTCAAGTTTAGACAAAATCATTCAGTCTTTATTGGCTACAATGCAACTTTTCCACCAAGAAGCTCAATGCCTTACTAAAAAGATGGGGTTTGACTACGATAGGGAAGTAGCTGAGAAGATGATTCAGTATGCTGAGGAAAAACTTCAAAACACTAATTAAATAAAGAACATAATTCATAACTTTAAACTACAGAAAGGATCGTTTGGTTATTTATAGTAACTGAACACCTTTGTCTATAAAAAAACTACTCTACATTCTTTGAAAGGAGTTGAACACGCCCTAAATACTGTGTGAAACTCTTGATTCCAACATTTAACCACGTATTAAAAACTACAGAAAGGATCAAATCACTCAGACTTTATTTGCTACGATGCAACTTTTTCCATCAAGAAGCTCAAAAACTTGCTCAAAAGATGGGCTTTGACTACGATAAAGAAGTGGCGGAGAGGATGATTGAGTACGCGGAGGAAAGAAGATGCTTAAAGTAGTAGATTAGAATTCCATTGATAAGGATGAAGCCTTTTAGTAACATTTCGGAGGATTATAATGTTTTTAGATTTAGGAATTACTTCATATTTGTTTGGTAAAATAGCGGATTTTTCTTGGAATCAATTTTATGATTCACTAGGTTTTGCAAGAGAAAGCTGATAAAAGAGTTTAAAATTTATCGAAGATTATCGAGATTATATGATAGACCGTCATAAAGATAATCCGTATTTTTGAAGAGGTTTTTAAGATTTTTGGGAGACAAAATCATATTGTTGAAGAAATTTTGATGATTGAATATCACTTGAAAAGCACGTTTGCGACTTATGATGATTTTAAAAAACGCTTTGGAAGATCAGTATCCTCAGACTTTCAATAAAAAAGTTTTTCAATTAGTTTGATGGATGAGCTAGATAAAAAAATTTATTGACTTAGTTAGAAAAAGGTCTCAGTTTTCTCAATCAGATATTGCTGTTATAGCAAATGTTATTAAAGAATCGAATTCTGAAATAGTATCCTCAATGAGGAACTTTTAAAACAATTGCAAGAATTTGGTTTTAAAAATAATATTAAACATGATACTCAACTAGCATATATTCGAAAAATCGAAAAATAGACAATTTGGTAATTACTCCCCTGTGATTTCTAAAATGACCATTACTTCAAGAAATGACTATAAATATAATTATTATTTGTTTCAGTCTTTTTGAATTTGAAGGTGATTTTGGAGATGATCCAACAGTCTATTTGATTTATTCAGAGGATGATAATAAGATTGAGTTAAATACTTCTAGTCATGGTTTTGCAACCTGATAATTTACGAGTTCTAAAAATTTAAATCAGACAGAAATTGAAGGTAAGAAATATAAATATAATATTTCTAAAGAGTATTGTTATTATTCAATCAAAGGAAATGAATATGATATTAGACCATTCATTGTTGTTGTGCTAGGTGAAGAGGTTATGGGCTTTGCTACCTTAACGATAATTAATAAGTCATTTAAAAAGGTCAAAGTTTCACTTTACCGTTCACTGGACATAAAGCATTCATTCCAGCAGCAAAAGAAAAACTTATTTGGCCAAATAAAAAGGATTTATTACTTCATGAACAACAGACTGGTAGAGTTTTTCTATTTAGACAATTCTGTTGTAGATGAAGTAATTAAAAATTAAAAAGTATTTTTTTGGATTCGTTAAAGAAGAAGTTAAGGATGCATTAAAACAAGAATATGAATAATCTATTTTTATTATCCAAACACGTCTATTTCTGTGAGATCATTCTTTTCAACTTACAGTAAAAAACTGAACACGGACTAAACGGTGTGTAAAAAGATAAAATCGTTTTTCGTTACAACCTAGTCCACTTATATAAAAATTTGAAAGGAGTTGAACACGCCCTAAATACTGTGTGAAAAACTCTGACGTATCTTTTAAAACGTATTTTAAACTACAGAAAGGATAATTTGGTTACTAGAGGTAACTGAACACGGGACTAATTTCTTATGAAAAAGATAAATCGTCTAGGGTTCATTGAACTCTGCATCAGATTTCCTATTTTTCTACAGAAATTTTTCAGCAAGCCGAAATCGTCCCTTTGTATCTTATATGAGTAATATCCAAAAATATGTCCTTGGAGGACATCATGGGAGAAACGCTTTGGGTCGTTACTCAAATACATCATTCAAGACCGGGCTTTGCCAGACATTCGTGATGGATTGAAGCCGGTTCAGCGTCGTATTCTTTATTCGATGAATAAGGATGGCAATACCTTTGATAAGAGCTACCGTAAGTCGGCCAAGTCTGTCGGGAACATCATGGGGAATTTCCACCCACACGGAGATTCTTCTATCTATGATGCCATGGTCCGTATGTCTCAGGACTGGAAAAACCGTGAGATTCTGGTTGAAATGCATGGTAACAATGGTTCCATGGATGGAGATCCGCCTGCGGCTATGCGTTATACAGAGGCTCGTTTGTCTGAGATTGCAGGTTATCTCCTTCAAGATATCGAGAAAAAGACAGTTCCTTTTGCTTGGAACTTTGACGATACGGAGAAAGAGCCAACTGTATTACCAGCAGCCTTTCCAAATCTCTTAGTCAATGGTTCTACAGGGATTTCAGCTGGTTATGCCACAGATATTCCACCGCATAATTTGGCCGAAGTTATTGATGCGACAGTCTACATGATTGATCATCCGACTGCCAAAGGTCGATAAGTTGATGGAATTCTTGCCTGGGCCAGATTTCCCTACAGGGAGCTATCATCCAAGGTCGTGATGAGATTAAAAAAAGGCCTATGAAACTGGGAAAGGGCGCGTGGTTGTTCGTTCTAAGACTGAAATCGAGAAACTTAAAGGTGGTAAGGAGCAAATCGTTATCACTGAGATTCCTTATAGAGATTAATAAAGCTAACTTAGTCAAGAAAAATCGATGAAGTTCGTGTCAATAACAAGGTGGCAGGTATTGCTGAGGGTTCGTGATGAGTCTGACCGTGATGGTCTTCGTATCGCAATTGAACTCAAGAAAGATGCGAACACGGAGCTCGTTCTCAACTACCTTTTCAAGTATACTGACTTGCAAATCAATTACAACTTCAACATGGTTGCGATTGACAATTTCACACCTCGTCAGGTTGGAATTGTGCCTATCTTGTCTAGCTATATTGCCCACCGTCGTGAAGTGATCTTGGCGCGTTCTCGCTTTGACAAAGAAAAGGCTGAAAAACGTCTCCATATTGTGGAAGGTTTGATTCGCGTCATCTCTATCTTGGATGAAGTTATTGCTCTTATCCGTGCTTCTGAGAACAAGGCTGATGCAAAGGAAAACCTCAAGGTCAGCTATGATTTTACAGAAGAACAGGCTGAGGCCATTGTTACCTTGCAACTGTACCGTTTGACCAATACAGATGTGGTTGTCTTGCAAGAAGAAGAAGCAGAACTTCGTGAAAAGATTGCTATGCTTGCGGCTATCATCGGTGATGAACGAACTATGTACAATCTCATGAAAAAAGAGCTTCGTGAGGTCAAGAAGAAATTTGCGACACCTCGATTGAGTACTTTAGAAGATACAGCAAAAGTCATTGAGATTGATACAGCAAGTCTGATCGCTGAAGAAGATACTTACGTCAGCGTGACTAAGGGCAGGTTATATCAAGCGTACTAGCCCTCGTTCTTTTGCAGCTTCAACACTGGAAGAGATTGGTAAACGGGATGACGACCGATTGCTATTCGTTCAAAATGTGAAAACTACCCAGCATCTTTTTAATCTTTACAACGCTTGGGAATGTCATTTATCGACCAGTCCATGAGTTGGCAGATATTCGTTGGAAGGATATCGGAGAGCATTTGAGCCAGTCTATTACAAACTTTGAAACCAATGAAGAAGTGATCTATGTAGAAGTTGTTGATCAATTTGATGATGCGACAACTTATTTTGCAGCAACACGACTTGGACAAATCAAACGGGTAGAACGCAAAGAATTCTTCCATGGAGAACCTATCGTTCTAAATCTGTCAAGTACGCTAAGTTGAAAGACGATACTGACCAGATTGTAGCAGTAGCTCCGATTAAATTGGATGATGTTCTGTTGATCAGTCGAAACGGTTATGCCCTCCGCTTTAGCATCGAAGAAGTGCCAGTTATCGGTGCCAAGGCAGCAGGTGTCAAAGCCATGAACTTGAAAGCAGATGATGTGATACAATCAGCCTTTTATCTGCAATACTTCATCTTTTCTATCTTTTTGACGCAACGTGGAAGCTTGAAACGAGTTTCACGGAGGAAATTCAGCAACCAGTCGTGCCAATCGTGACCTTTCAAGTCTTGAGAGAATTAAAGGTAAACCCCATCACGTATTCTTGGCTGGAGCGGTCTCAGAACAAGGATTTGTTGGAGATCTCTTTAGTACAGAAGTAGAAGATGGAGAACAAGCACTGCATGATTCAATCAAATAATGGAACGATTTACGAATCAATCCTACAAGATTTGAATCTATCAGAACGTACTAGCAATGGAAGTTTCATTTCAGATAGCATTTCTGATGAAGAAGTTTTTGATGCTTATCTCAAAGAAATCTTTAAAAGAGAAACTAAGAAAAGGAGGCTCTTTTTCTACAAAGAATTTAAAGTATTTTTGAGGTCACATTATGAAATTTTTCAGAACAGCTTAAAATACGAAGATAAAGAGCTGACACAAGCGCAAATTGCTGAAAAAGCTAGATATTTCTCAACAGGCATACGCTTCTATGTGAACGTGGAGTAAAACAACCTAAGAAAATCTTGTTAAGATTGCACAAGTATTGGATGTTGCAGTTGACTATTTTAGTTGGAAACTCAGAAGAGAGATTAGATAATATTGAATTGCTTTTTCCGTATGAATTCAAAAAGGACTGACCGAAGAAAAAAAGGAAATCTTCAAAAGACTTGATTGAATTTATGGAAGAAAGGTTTTTAAAGCAAGTGATATTAAATAACTTTTGTAGCTAGTTTTGTTCTTTCAAATTTATATTATTAATTAATTCGAGGAAATAATATGATACTATATTTTAAGTATAATATCTTTTTGTGATAAATTTATATCAGAGTTATCATAGAAAGTTTAATAAAACTGTTTTTATTATAAGCCTTTCAACTGCTTTTTGGTTAATTACCTTACCTTCTTACTCTTTTGGTACAGATAACAATTATCAGTAAATTTCTTCTATCACTAATTAAATTGACAGATTTATTTTCTTTTTGGAGTAGATGTTCAGGATCTAATAGATAACCTCCCTACTAGTTTTAATACCAATTACCTATATTTTTGGATGGTATTTCTATACAGTTGTTCTTCTTTTTGACTTTTGTCTTTTTCTATTTTTCTTTATTTAGTCATTTCTTGTCAGTATTAAAAATACGCTATTTCAATAAATCTTGTAATCATATTTTTCTGGTACTAGTGATAATCATGAAGTTTGCTTATCAATTAAAGCAAACTAATAAAAAAATTATAAAAATTATTTTTACCTCTGTAAAATTAGATGATACATTACAAGATATTACTACACTCAATTTCTCAAGAGACGTAACTTATCTTTCTTCAAAGTTAAAAAGAACAAATCAAAATCGTTATTATCTTTTAGACAAAGACATTACTTCGATTGAAAAAAGCACTCAATTTAATCGAATCATATGGTGACCTAACTACTGATGATTTCATATTTGTGCAAGACTCAGCAAATATATTAGAAAAATATTTACAAAGAAAACAACGGACAGATGAACAACTAAAAAGTTAGATTAATCAATAGCTCTAGATCTACCATTTATAATTACTTCTTTGAGAATTACACCTACCTCAGAAATATATTTCATACTGAAGGAAAAAAATAGTTGTGGTTGGAAATAATGATATAGCTAAGGAAATCGTTAAATTACTTCTTTGGCTGTCACAAATCATAAGTTATGAATTAGAGCTACTTATTGTTACTTCATCAGATGAACTCGAAAATAGTTTGAAATACGAAATGCCAGCTATTTTTGAACCTATAGAGTATGAAACACATTATTCTGTAGAGTTCAAAAAGAGTTTCAGAGTTATCATCAAGTATAGTTTACTTAACAATAAAAAGATATTCAAGATTTAAGTTCAATTTTTATGGATGTTAATGATTTTTATTAATATAGAGTTAGCAAATTATTTAACACAAAAGTCATAGTTCCGATTTAATCCTAGCATTTACTTTATCATCTCCTTTGCTTTTATGACATAAATATTTCCAACTCAAAGAAAATCTAATAGCTGGTTTCCCATTATGTGTTCATTATAATTCTAATTTAGAAAAAGAGCTCTGGAACTTCACAAGAAATATCAAGATAAATTTATTGAACAAACATTCTATAACAATCAATATAATTATTTTTCATCCATGTCAAAGAGCCTTGGGGGACAAATATATGATTGGTCATGTTTATATCGATAAGGACCATAAAATACCAAATACACAAAATTTAATTAATGAGCACAACCGTTGGTCTATATATTTAAAAACTGAAGGATGGCTTTATAATAAACAAAAAGATAAATTTAAGAAGCACCACCATTTATTGATACCTTTTGATGGGTTTATCCGAAATTGAAAAGCAAAAAGGATCTAAATTAAACTTCTTTCTAGAATAAAATTTCGAATTGTCAATATAGAGAATAGGCATGAAAATAATTCTTTTTCTTTGTTGTTTTAACGTTTACTCACATAATTTGTATAGCAATGGATAAAAACTATATAAAATATCTACTCTTAAAATTCTTTATGCGCTTTGCTCCTACCGCACAAGAAGAATTTTATAAACAAATTGATGAAATTGACCCTAATAAAAATTCGTTCATGGTATATTGATGAGGACGATAAACTCCTTTTTCAAGTGAAATTTAAAAGTAGTTTATCTAGTACCGATATTATGGGTATTACTTATTAGTATAGGGAATTTTATTGCTTTCAACACGATTTTATTAGTTATTTATACAGCACTTATAAGTATTTTTGCAATTTCTTATAAATATGTTGAGATATACTCTTTACAAACTTATAAAAATCTAACATCGTTAAAAATTGATAGGGACAAGATTTAAATATCAAGGACAAGCTTATTTTGTTACATGTAGGTAGCATTCTTTCTTTTTGTTCTTATATATTTTGCATTTTTAATCTATTTTTAAGCAGGAATTTATTGTTTTTGAAAATAGTTTCATTTCAGTGATAATATCTTATTTTATGTTGGTTTAGGAACACTAATTCAGGACTACTTTATTAAATTGGCACTTGAAATTTACGATGAAGATTATTCGTTTGAAGAAATTAGTAATTCAGACAAAAAGTGATTCTTTATCTCCGCTCTTTTCTATAGATAACACTTCTATTTATTGTCCCTCACATTTTGGAGGAAGCTTCCTTCGTTACTTTTTACTTCCAAGGATCAGTTTCCACAGTTATTAATCAAGGATATTAGAGGGACCGGGACAAGGTTTCGTTGTTGGGAATTGGGAATCCTCATGAAACTTATCAAGGTAAAACGATTCCACAGTTTTTCTAAAAACATATGTTTTTGATGATTTCAAAGGTGAAGATAAATGGAAAAAGAAATAAATAAATTACTAGATAGAGCAAATCTTATAGTAAGTATAGCAGGGAAATCAGAAGGTGTCTCATGGGAAATAAATTCAATAAAATCAATGAATGTAATGGAAAAATCTATTATACTCTTTTTCTCCAAAAGATGGAGAAGAAGGAGATATTAGCCTAATAACAAATATCCGAAGAAAACTTGATATTCTTGATGAGGACTTCCTTCGAAATTTTATGATGCTCAATTTATTGGATTACATGTAAAGAATTATGGACCAATTTGGTATGTAAACTATGGTAGAAGTTACTATTCATATATATTCTCTTTTTATCTTTTTACAGGTACAATACAAAACGATAAAGATTTTTTTAGAAGCTAAAACTAACTTCAACAACTAATAAAAGTGGAAGTTAGTCTGATAAAAATCGGTCCTAGTGACTGATTTTTAATAAGTAAAATTTTCAGAAAATTACAAATAATACTTGAATTTTTGGGAGAATAGTGTAGAATAGAACA
>BNJV01001342.1_pt1 | contig 47964 bp, 67 predicted proteins | sample 8540591 | NCBI WGS metagenome assembly BNJV01 (sample SAMD00202457, study PRJDB9452) | human saliva metagenome | host: Homo sapiens | reverse complement strand
GTCCCAGAGGCCGGCACAGAACGCTGGGTTCTGCCAGCGAAAATTGGGTTGATCCGGAGCTTGCTTTGGGCAATACGCACGCTTTCTGCGTAGCTGAACGTCCTGCGGCGCTGAAAGGCTGGTTTTTCGTGGCACCTTTCTAACGCAAACGACGACCGCGCGCGTCGACCTCTTCCCTCGCGCCGAGCGCCACTCGACGTCGGCTCGCAGAGCAGGCCGTCACGCGTGATGGAGGGAACGAGTCCCAAGACTTCGCATCCTCGACACCCTCCGCACCCAAGCGGACTTCCGCACCTTCTACACGGGTCTCAGGCAGCCTCGGCGCGCACAGGAAAGCAGCAGCGAGGGTCGACGCACACACTGCAGTGCTAGCTCCTCACGACGTCCGGCGCAGTGGTGCGCGTAAGCGTCCAGCTGCCTGCAAAGCGACCGCGCAGGCCTCGGCAGCAGCAAGCCGAGCGCGCGCGCGAAGGAGCGCAGCTAAGGGCGCTAAAGGCAAATAGGGAAGAAGAAGCGGAGCCTCGGGCGCACGTGTCGGCCGCGGAATCCTCTTTACTTTCCTTGGGCTGATCATCGCGGGTCTGGGGACCTTCTTGGTTGCCTATGCCGCGTTGACGGTTCCCCAGGCTGATCAGGTTGCGCTCGCGCAGACCACCACTGTCTACTACGCCGATGGCACCACCGAAATGGGGCCGGATGTCGCGGGTCAATAGGAAGATCATCGATTCATCGACGCTACCGGACTATGTTGCGCATGCTGTTGTTGCCTCGGAAGATCGGACTTTCTACACGAACTCGGGTGTTGATCTTAAGGTATTGGACGCGCGCTAATCAACAATATTAGGGGCGGGCGCCAGGGTGCATCGACCCTGACCCAGCAATATGTTGGGCGCTACTACGTTGGAAACAACCGGTTAGTATGGGTAAGGCCAAAGGAAGCAATTCTTGCCCTCAAGATTAACCGCGAACAGTCTAAAGATCAGATCATCGGCAACTACCTCAACACCATTTACTTCGGGCGTGGAGCCTACGGAATTGAGGCCGCATCCCAGGCTTACTTCGGTCACGAGGCAAAAGATCTCACCCTTTCCGAGGCCGCAATGATTGCCGGAATCATTCCCGCTCCTGCGTGGGACCCGGCAGTTGATGAAGAGAAAGCGCGCTCGCGGTGGACTGTGTCATCAATCTGATGGTCGAAGACGGGTGGATTTTCTCAGGCCGATGCGAGCAGCTGAATTCCCAAAGACCATTGATCCCGATACTCTGGGTGGGCCGACAATGGAAGCGCCGACCGGTTATCTTATGGAGCAGATCCGTACGGAACTCGCCCAGAGAGGGTGGTTTTCACGGCCGATCAGCTGGCAACCGGTGGATACCGAATCATTTTCCACAATTGATAAGGAAAAGCAGGATCAGGCGGTTGGGGCTGCCGAGTACATGTACACGGTGCGTGGGTGGAATGAAGACTCCATGCACGTGGCTTTGACGTCATTGGATCCCGCTACCGGTGAAATCGTTGCCGAATACGGCGGCAAGGACTACCTCAAGCGCCAGCAAAATGGTGCAACGCAGGACATCATGGCTGCCGGTTCGACCTTTAAGCCCTTCGCCTTGGTTGCTCACGCTGAACAGGGCGGGTCGATCTACGACACCTACGACGGTTCCTCGCCGAAGACTTTTTAGTGGATTGGCGCGTCCGGTGAGATAATGATTCGGGTGTCTCCTGGGGTCGTCAGAACCTGGTCACTGCAACGAAGAATTCGATTAACACGGTTTTCGTTGGACTCAACCAGGAAGTCGGATCCGCAACGACTAAGCAGGTTGCCATTGAGCTGGGTATCCCCGAAGACACCAACGGCTTGGATGACTCTCTGCTGAACGTTCTGGGCTTCGCGGCGCCTCACAATATCGATCTGGCTCACGCATTCGACCATCGCTACGGCGGCCAGCGAACCACCCCGCACATCGTCCGCGAGGTTCAAAAACTCTGATGGTTCGAAGGTCTTCGAGACCACCGTGAATCCGAAGCGGGTTTTCGATACGAAGACCATGTCAGCGGTCCTTCCGGCGCTGCAGGCGGTGACCGCTTCAGGTGGTACAGCCGAGGCCGCCGCAGTTCTCAAGCAGGATAGCGGTGGAAAACGGGTACCTCGGAAGAACAGAAGACCGCGCAGTTCGTTGGGTTTTACCCCGAGCTTGAGTCACTGCCGTTAGCATGTACCAGCTCGATGAGAATGGTAGCCCCGTGTCGCTGACAAATATTGTGCCGTTTGGGCCAATTCACGGCGGTGACTGGCCGGTAACCGTGTGGGTGCGCACATGAAGGCAGTGAGCGCAAAACGATACGAAAGCTCCACTTCGACTGGTATAAGCGATCAAGCCGCGACTCCGGTGAATCCGCACCGGTCGCGACGACCACCCCACTCCAACTGAGGAAACACCAACGCCGACTCCCGAGGCGACAGGAAAGACTCCCGGCGCGAGGTTCAGTAACCGTTACTCCTTCTGGCCCAAAACAACGGCGGATCGGCGGCAACGGTGGCGGCTCCTGTGTGAGCATCATCAATGGTGGTGGCGGACGCCCCGGTGGCGGTGGCGGTCCGAGTGAAAGCCTATTCAGTATAACAACCGCACGCACCTTTCGGGACGCGGCACTTTGTATAAGCCTCATGTCAGACCGTCACCACGTGCCAGAACGCGAACCTTAAGGTTTGCGCGAACATCGGCGTGGAGGTTGGACCGTCACGGTGTGGTCACCGGTGGTGCCGATCGGGTCGGTGATGATCACGCGACGACGAGATCGATGGTCTGATTCAGCTGTTCCTTCACCGCGTCAGCGATCTGAGCGGCAGAGACGGAACCGAAGAGGCGTCCGTGTGCACCGACCTTGCTGTTCACGGTAACAACCGCGGCCTGCAGGGCGTCGCGCACGAGGCGTGCATCGTCGACGGAAGCGATCTCACGGCGGCGGCGAGCTGCCGCCATCTGATCGATCTGTGCCTGTGCACCCTTGGTCCACGCGGTGGCGAAGCCACGGGGAACCAGGTAGTTACGGGCGTATCCAGACTTGACCTCGACGACATCGCCTGCGGAACCGAGACGTTCCACATCGTGGGTGAGGATGAGCTATGAAGTTGCCATATTTTCAGTCCTTTCCCTTCGAATCAGCGTGGCGGTAGAGGTGTGTAGGGCAGCAGGGCCATCTCTCGCGCATTCTTGATGGCGCGAGGCAATGCGACGCTGCTCCCGGATCGGAGACACCGGCCAACGCGGCGAGCGCGCATCCTGCGGCTACGGTCCGAGATGAACTTACGCAGCAGAGCGGTGTCCTCGTAGTCGATCGATCTCGATCTTGGCCGACTTCACAGCGGGTTGGCCTTCTTCATAGCTGGGCTTATTTGCGAAGTTGAGGCTTCGCCATGATGTTTCTCGCTTGATGGTCTGAGCGAGTGAACGCTCCCACATGCGTAATCGTTCGGCGTGTGTCAGCGCGTTGCTGACGAAGCGCTATTTAGAAGGGCGGATCTTCGGCGAAAGAGGTCGCAGCACCGGAATCGGATGTGCGCCACGGATCGTCTTGAGAGCCGCCGGCGGGTGCGCCATAGCTGGCCTGGCCCTGTGAGCAACCACCTTGCTCTCGCAGCCCTGCTGCCGTCCGTAGCCGCCACCCCTGGGGAGTAGCCTCCTGGGTGCTCCGGCCTTGCGAGGCCAGCAGGCCGCCCGTGCGGGTGACCTGTGCCTCTGCGCGGCGCAGGAGGGGGCCGACCTCGTCGACTTGGGGTTCGACGACGGTACGACGTTCGCCCTCGCGGGTTTTCGAAAGAGCGCTGCACGAGGCGACCGGTGACAAGACGCGCATTCCCTTACGCAGGGATTCGCCGACATTTTCAGCCATTTCGCGCCAAACAGAGCAGCGCATGAACAGGGTTTCCCCGTCCTTCCATTCGCCGCTTTGACGGTCGAAGGAACGCGGGGTAGATACCGTGAAAGTCGGCGACGGGTGCCCGCTCTGCGTCCAACGCAGTTCCGGATCATTGGTCAAATTGCCAATGATCGTAATGATGCCTTCCAGCCATTGGATCTCCTTGGTGGGCTGTATGAGGTGATTGCTCAGGCGAGCAAAGGTCAGTGGGCGTCCGGACGCAGGAGCTTCGTGCGCAGGATGGACTCGTTCAGAGTCACTGGCGTTGATTTCCAACGTACTTCGGGGTGGTCGTCATGTTGATGACGACGTGGATGCCCCTCGAACGCTTTGAGAATGTCGTAGGCAAGTACGACGCTTGCCCCAGATGTCGACCTTTTTCGACGGAGCCGCCGTTAGCGGTGACCTGCTCGACGTACTTCCATCTGCGGGCGCGACGGTGCGCTCGTCGATCGACGATCGAGGATCACCATCAGTTCGTATTCACGCACGTTGATACCCACCTCCTGTGGTTCCTCGCGGTCACGGTATTTCCGTGACAGGAGGGCATGCGTTGCAAATTACCGGAGTTTCACCGGCTTTTTGCACACGGACACATGGGCGTCCATGGACCTCGCTTTCTCACCCGGGTGGGTAGAAACAGTCCAGCGTCAAAGTCTAGCGTCAGTTTTCTGTCACTACCTGTCACCTAGTTCAAAGCGTGATTTATTCGGCGCCTTGCGCAGCGGCCTCGTGGCGAGGAATCAGTGCATTTTTGGGCGAGAACCAGGTGATCCACGAATTGGTCAGCGCGCGCGTGAGCATGTACAAACCGGTGACCAAACCGATGAGGACAGCAACTGCCTGAGTTTCTGTAAGAGCGGGGCGTGCAAGCGAGAAAAAGCCAGCGCGGGAAGCAGAATCGCCAGGTTGAGGAATGCGGCTTTGCCAGGGATGCTCCGCGTCCGGCTCAATCAGGACGCCATCTAGCAGGAATGCGTGAGATTGAGCGGGAAGAAGACTGCGTTGACGATCACCGCGGGGATCGCCATGTTTCGCACCACGGCCTCGGAAACGAAGAAGGAAGGGATCCAGGGGGAGAGGAGTGCGGTCAAGGCGCCGATGATGATCCCCGCAAAAATTCCCCACCACGAGAGGGTGCGAAGCAGAGTGCGTAGCTGTGAGCGATCACCCGAACCGATTGCGAAGCCGACCAGGGTTTGCGGAGGCGATCGCAAGGGAATCGAGAAGGAAAAGTGGGATTTGCCAGGCGGACATGACAACTTGGTAGGCAGCCAGGCCATTCACGCTAATTGCCGTTGCGCTCCAGATCGAGGTGAGGAAGGCCAGGCGAATTGCGACCGAACGCGCCAAGAGGGGGCCTCCGACGCGCGCGGATTGGCGAATTCCCGTGAGTGAGGGCCGCAGGGAAACTCCCAGGGTGTGCGCCGGACGGGCAAGGATTATGACCAGGCTGATCGCCATGATCGTTGAGACGATTGAGGTTCCAATGCCGCTACCGACAATCCCCAGGTTGATCCCGTAGATGAGGAAGGCGTTGAGGCCAATGTTCAGCGCTGCGCCCGCTCCAGCCGCGATGAGCGGAGTTGTGGTGTCCTTCATTCCGCGCAGGACACCCGTGGCCGCCATGGTGATCAGCGAGGCCGCAAGTCCGGGTAGGGATGCGTAGAGGAAGGATTGGGCGTAGGGCATGATTTCGGGTGCTGCGCCCAATGTGTGAAGCAGCGGAATTCCGCAGAGTGCCAAGAGAAGAGCCAAGGAAACACCGATGATGGCTGCGAGCCACATGGCGTGTACTCCCAGTTCGCGTGCCCTGCGTTCGTTTCCGGCTCCCATTGCTTGGGCAGTTTCGGCGGTGGTCGAGTAGGCCAGGAAGATCGACATTCCGTAGACGGTGTTGATGATGATCATGGCCAGGGACATGCCGGCGATTTTCTCTGCACCCAAGTGTCCGACCATTGCGGAGTCAATGGTGAGAAAGAGGGCTGTGCGATCGTTGCGCCCAGGGGTCGGGATGGCGAGCGCCAAGATTTGTCTGGTGAGGCTTGGTTTTCGTCACCACAGGGGTGCTGTCACCTGTCTTTTCTGAAGGGATGCTGGGAATGGGATCGGATGCTTCAGTAAGTGTGTGTTTATCCACTGAAGTGGATCCATCTGTGATAGAGCCTGTTCAGAGTGCTCATTTTCAGTTGATGTCGATTCATCTTGGATAGAAAAATATGAGCGCGTAAACCTTCAATCTCCGCTTGAGGCTTATGTTTGCGCTGCTCATCGTTATCCACTGATTCTCGCTCACTTTTTATCCACAGTCTGTGCACATCTGTGGAAAAGATCTTACTCGGAAAATGGCGTGATTCTAGGAAACTCGAAACTGGGGATACCCTGAGAGGGCTTGGGAAATACCTGTTATCCACACCTTTCCACAGGACATGTGGATGACACGCGGCCATATCCACAAGATATCCACACGTCATCCACATTCGTGTTGAACTTGAGGGTGGCACGCTTACTCACTTGGCGGTACTCTCGCGTGTACGCGCTTTATGTCGGTAGCTCGAATCGACGCGGCAGGCTAATCCCGTCCACATGCACAAATTCGCCTAGGAGAGCCCTTAATGGCATCGGAAGATTTTGATCGCACCCCACCTCAGGACATCGACGCTGAGATGTCCGTCTTGGGGTCCATGATGCTCTCCAAGGAAGCTATTGCCGATGTCACCGAGGAAATTCGAGGGACGGATTACTACAAACCCGCTCACGAAATCATCCACAACACGATCATTGATCTGATGGGGCGCGGAGAACCCGCAGATGCCGTGACGGTGGTAGGCGAACTGCAAAGGCAGGGCGATCTGTCCAGGGTTGGCGGGGCCTCGTATATCCATTCGATTATTGCCGCAGTTCCCACCGCGGCAAACGCCGGCTACTACGCGCGAATTGTCAAGGAGCGCGCAATCTTGCGTCGACTGGTGACCGCGGGAACGCGAGTTGTCCAGCTGGGTTACGCAGATGCCGGTGGCGACGTTGATGAGATTGTGGACCAGGCACAGGCCGAGATCTTTGCAGTTGCCGAACGACAGTCGCAAACTGACTACGTGTCAATGGCAGAGATGTCAGAGAACATTCTGGGCGAACTGGAGCAGATTGAACTCAATCAGGGAAAGCTCGCCGGTGTGCCCACGGGATTCGTTGACCTTGATCGAATGACCGGTGGTCTGCGAGGCGGGCAGATGATCATCGTCGCAGCCCGTCCCGCAATGGGTAAGTCGACTTTGGCTCTGGACTTTGCCGTTCGGCCTCGATCAAACACGGAATTACCCTCGATCATCTTCTCTCTGGAAATGTCGCAAAACGATATTGCGATGCGCATGCTTTCCGCTGAGTCTTCCGTGTTTATGAGCAAGATGATGAAGGGTGAAATGACCGAGCGTGACTGGCGCAAGGTCTCTGAAACAACCGGCAAGATTTCCGAAGCCCCGATTTTTGTTGATGACTCGGCAAATGTCACCATGACGGAAATTCGTTCAAAGTGTCACCGCCTCAAGCAGCAGCACAATCTGGGCCTTTGTTGTTGTCGACTACCTGCAGTTGATGACAACGGGTAAGCAGGTTGAATCTCGACAGCAGGAAGTTTCAGTTCTGTCGCGAAACCTCAAGCTTCTTGCGAAGGATCTGGATATTCCGGTTGTTGCTGTCGCCCAGCTGAACCGTGGTCCCGAAGCGCGAACCGACAAGAAGCCGATGATGAGTGACCTGCGTGAATCCGGTTCGCTGGAACAGGACGCGGATATCATCATGCTCTTGCATCGTCCCGAATACTACAATTCTGAAGATCGTCGGGTGAAGCCGATATTATTTTTGGCCAAGCATCGTAACGGTGAAACGGGAACTATTCGTGTGCTTTTCCAGGGGCACATGGCACGCTTTGCAAACTTTACTTCGCGCGAAGAACCTGTGTAGTTTGAAGAGTCAGGAGGGATATGTACGACTTAAACGCTTTCACGCCTGCACAAGTGGCTGATCCCTCTTTACCTGCCGAACTGATCGCCCAACTTGCCGCCGCACGCCCTGACCCTGCATGCCGTGCTCTTGGAAAACCCCAGCATGTACCCGCAGCTGCGCCAGTGGATTATCGATACGAATGCTCAGCGCGAGCCCCAGTTCGTCTACGGTTCGGGGAGTTGCCGCGCCAAGTGGAGCATTTCCCTCTCAGCCTCGAGCTGACTACTTCCCAATCCCCGGAAGCGGCCCTGCGCCGCAGACTCAGGTCTCGCCACAGAGTGAGGCACCGATCCCAGGACAGTACGCCTCGGCGCAGGATCAGGCACCGGCCTCGGTAGTGGGGGAAACGGTGGACTGGAGCTGGGCACAACCGCGCCAAAGCGGGCCACTTCAAGACCTCGAGGCCTTTGCAGAATGGCAAGCGTGTGCGCGAACCCGGACAGGGAAGAGGCGGGTCCGCTCTTGTGTGGGGAATTGGGGCCTTTATAGCGCTCTGTGCGGGTGTGATCGCTATTGTTTGGAGCGGCGTACTTTAAGCAGACCGTCCACGCTGAGCAAAGCCAGTGCAACCCAGACGATACCGGTTGCAATCCAGCGCGTGGGCTCCATGTGCTCGTGGAAAATGCAGACGCCGATGATCAGCTGAATGCTGGGCGAGATGTACTGCAAGAAACCCAAGAGTCCCAGTGGGAGTCCCTGCGATGCCTTAGCGAATGTGATGAGCGGAATGACGGTGAGGATTCCCGCTCCGATGAGCAGTGCCAGGTGAAGTTGCCAGGACATGGCTCCGTCTCCCGAGCGAGCAAGCGCGTGGAACGATGTTGCTTGGTGCGCGGCAAGGTAGATGTAGTAACCCAGAAGAATTGGGATGACCACGGCAGTTTCGATCGTCATTCCATCAAGGGGACGAACCTCGAGTGCGACCTGTTTCTTCACAAGGGAATACAGGCCAAATGATGCGGGTAAGGCCAGCGAGATCCACGGCAGGCGCTCAAGGCCGACAATAATGACCGCAACAGCGATCACACCCAAAACTAATGCGACTCCCTGAAGACGCGAGATCTTTTCGCGCAAAACAATCATGCCCAGAGCAACGGTCAATAGGGGTTGATGTAATAGCCAAGTGCGGCATCGGTCGTGTGGCCGATGAGGATCGCGTAAATATAGGTCGTCCAGTTGATAACGACAAGGAATCCCGCTGCGACCAGAGGCCATGTGATCGAGGGGTCGTGGACAATGCGCCACACTCGCGGCAGTGAGCGGGTCAAGGCCAAGGTGATGAAGCAAGCAAGGAAAGCCCACAGTGCGCGGTGGACGATGATTTCAAGGGAACCTGCTGGATCAAGCAGGTGGAAATAGAGCGGGAAGAAACCCCATAAGACATGGGTACCAATACCTAGTGCAAGGTACTTACCGAAGTGCTCGTGTCGTGTGGGATGTTCGCTGGCCATAAATGCAGGGTATCGGTTTGGGTAGGGAAGTGCCCGGTGGTGAAGTGCTTCCGAGATAGTGAGTTCCCTGGGCTACCCTGATGACATGTTCATACGCCCAGCCACTACTACTGATGTGGATTTCATCGAGTCTGCTTTTAATCATGCTCGGGAATTCATGCGGGCGCACGGTAACCCGACCCAGTGGCCCAGCGATTACCCCAACCGCAGTGATGCACTCAGGGATATTGAGAGAGGCGAGTGCTTCCTTGTTTGTGATGAACAGGGGCCTTTGGCAGTGTTTAGTTTCGCTCGCGGGCCGGAAGGGGAGTATTCCCAGATTGATGGTGCGTGGCACTTCGATGATGAGTATGGCGTGATCCATCGCCTTGCCAGCGTCCGAGGCCGTGGGGTCACACGCGTGGTCATGGACTTTTGCGCGGGGCGAGTTCCGTATTTGCGCTGCGATACGCACCTTGATAACGGACCGATGCGCCGAGCGCTGGAGGCGTATGGCTTTGAGCCGTGCGGGATGATTTCGGTACGAGGCCAGTGCCCGCGAATTGCCTACGATGGGTTGTTTTCTCAAATATCGAAATAGTGTCGAGTAATTACTTGCTGAATCAGCTTTTCGTTAGGCTGAGGTTGACCTCAACGACGGCGAGGAGGTGCGGCAATGGTGTCTTGGTCAGAGGTTCAGAAGTGGAATGCTGGAGTTTTCACGAGTCTTGCAGAGCAGGTGGGAGCCTCCGCAGAAGATTGCAAGTCTGGTCTGAGTGATTTCACACGTGTTCTCGGCGGTTTCGATCTCGAGGGTGCTACCGCCAGTGCGGCTCGTGATCAGGGGCACTTTCGGATCGAGGCGGCCCGCCGTCAGGTGGAAGACCTTCGTGCTTTACAGGAGATTTTCTTGTGGGCCGAGCATGAAATTAATGACATCGCTGCGGATGTTGCGAGTATTCATGAGATTGAGCGGACAACGAATATTACGATTTCTGCGTCAGGTGTGGTAGCTCCGCGCGATCCGATGGTGTTTTATGGCCGAAATAATCCGTTTGTAGACGATGAACCGGCGTTGCAGTTCGCTTCCACCCGGATCGCAAGCCTTCTTTCACGCGCTGAGGCCTTTATTAGTGAGCTGGAAGCTCGCTTTTCGCGAGTGAACAGCGGAGAGGCTGGTGCAGAACATGCATATCAGACTTCGGATAACGAAGAAGCTCAACTTCCTCCGCCTGGTTCGAATCCCAGGCAGATTGCTGTGTGGTGGGGCTCGCTCAGTGATCAGCAAAAGAAAAAACTAAAAGAGAAGTATCCCGAAATTATGGAAATCTGGATGGAGTAGATATTGCGACACGTGACGAGGTGAACCGTAGTCTCGTTGACGGAATGCTGGCGGAAGCTGAAGATAGGGTTCGTCAAACTTACGACGACCTTGTGCATCTGGGAATGACTTCACCTTTTTATGCGGATCGCTATACGAAGGCGCTTGACGATGTGAAGATCTCAAAGTGCTTCAGGGGGTTCTTAAGAATCGCGAACGAAAGTTGTTGGTGTGTGATCGTGGTGGTGAACGTCTAAAAGTTGCTATCGGCATCGGTGATTTTAATCAAGCTCAGCATATTGGCGTTTTTGTTCCGGGGATGGGGACGACGGTTAGGGGTAATCTTGAGGATTATTTCAAAAAGCAGCGAGCTTACGATCGGAGGCTTCCAAGGTTGCTCATAAACCAGTAATAGACTACGCAACTGTTGCTTGGCTGGGGTATGACGCGCCTTTGAGCATCCCGAATGTGGCGAACACGCATCGTGCGAATGCTGGTGCGGATAGGCTCGAAAAATTTCCTTCAAGGCCTTCGGGTGATACCCAGGGATAGTCAGGAAAAATTACATCTAACTCTTCTCGGTCATTCTTACGGCTCAACAACGTCGGGGATTGCAGCATCGCATGTCCAGCCCAATGTGGTTGATGATCTTGTACTGTTTGGCTCCCCTGGTTCGGGGGTTCAACTTGGTGCTGAATACCGCGTGCCGGAAGGACATCGATGGGTCAGTGCTGTCCCCTATCCTGGAGATATGGTTCAAGGAATTGGTACTGACATCAATTTTGGCCGGAATCCAACAGAAATGCCAGCATTTAGACACATTAGCGGTGACGCAACAGAGGGGGAAACCTACCACACAATTCCGCAGGGTCCCTTTGGTAATCACTCAACGTATCTAGAGGATAAGACTGAGACGCAGAAGGATATGGCGAGAATTATGGCTGGCTTGGAGCCGGGCTCATGAAGTTTTTTTGGCGTGTGGTTGCGGTGCTTGTGTGCGCTGCTGTGGGTTATTTTGTGTTTTCGTTTTATGCGTTGTTGCATGATGATGGTTTGCCGTCGATGGATGGGCGTCTTCCTTTGGAGAAGCGTGTGTCGATTGAGGCGTTTCAGCGTGATGTGGAACCGCATATTCTCTCTGCCCGGCAGGCACTGTTTGAAGATACCGGTGAGTGCGTCCCTTCTCGGAGGGCAGCAGGGTAGAGCCCGGAGGAGAAAACGAGTGGGTTTTCTATAGCCAGAACACGGATGGAGCGAAACCATCTGTGGACGCAGTCTACGAGGTCATGCGTGAACATGTGGAACCTTATGGTTATGTTCTTGCTTTGGATAAGACTTACAGAGACGGTTCACGCAGCTTGGTATGGCGCGACTATGACAATGGCGGAACAGTCGATGTCGATACAAATGGGGATCGAACGAGTTTTGGTTATGAGAGTGGGGCTCGTCCTTCTGATGGTTCTGTGCCTGACCCGACGGTGCTGATTCCTAATGATTCTCGGGATATTGCTGGATACGTGAGTCCTAGTCTTCCCAGTATTTGGGATTTTGATAGGGACGCACCTGAATTTCCAAAGACTGATGGCAGTGAGTGGGCGGAGAAGCGTCAGTCGGTTGAGGTATTCCAGCGTGAGGTTGAGCCGGGGATTTTGAGTTTCAGAGACGAAATTGTTGGTGATTCACCGTATTACGTGGCTCGTAGCAGCCCTAGCGAGATGGAAACGAGGAAGAGCTATCCCGCTCTAGAGTATTGGATTGAGAGTCAGCGTGTTCAGTGTGGACCGCGTGATGTGGGAGCAGGTTGTTGAGTGGGGGAATGCTCATTTGAATCCACTGGGTTTTTGTGTTGGTGTATGACTATGCCAGTCCGGTACCTGGGGTCGGTCACTACCTTGCGTGGAAAGATGAGAAAAAAATGGCGGGATTGTGACGGTTATTCTTCGCCAGGAGAACACGGAATTTAGTTACAAGAGTGGGGCTCGTCCTTCTGATGGTTCTGTGCCTGACCCGACGGTGTTGATTCCCAACGACCACCGCGACCTACCAGACCCCTTGGATAAGACGGGCCACTGAGATGACTGATATTTCTTTTCGTGAGGGGGCTTATGAAGCCCTTGCTCGTAGTTTGGGTGATTTGCGTGAGGGAGTGGGGAAAACCGAAGTGTTTTTCTCATCGTTAATTGAACAGAACCTACCGGGGATTGCTCATCTTTCCTGTGCGCGTTCAGTTGAGGAACGAGTCAACCTGCGCAGGCGCCGCTCGATTAGTGCAATGGAAGAATTGGGTGATTTGTACAGGGAAGACGGGGAAGGACTTACTTGACCTTGAAGAGGAGCAGCAGCGGACAATTCGCCGTCTAAGCTCAGCCGCCTTTTGGAGGAGTGGGGATGCCTGAGGACACGCAACGAGCGTATACGGCGGCAATCAATGCGCGTCCAGATCTGGTCCACCGCGCGGAACAGCTCAATCAGTAGTGCGTCATGATGATTGAGTGGCAAGGCGGTGCCTGTTTGATTATGACGAGAAGGTGTGGTGGTGTCTCGATTCGCAGTCCACGCGTGGAGTGCAGCGAGGGCGCGTAAAGCGTTATTTGCGGTACGTGCTGCGTTTTGTAGGTGCAGTGGTGGGATTCCTATTCGCGATATGGGTGTTTATTGGAATTATCTCGTTCCCTTACATCGATATTCCCCCGCGTGAGGGTGGGGATCTTCCTTTTGAGAAGCGTGTGTCGATTGAGGCCTTTCAGCGTGATGTGGAGCCGCGCATTCTTTCCGCACGAAATGAAATTTTTAGTGGTTCTCAGTCTCTTCGTCCTGAGACTGAGAAGAGCGAAAATTTAGTCGTCTCTACGATGGATGGGAGCTGTCCAGTCAGAGAGTACGTGGGGGTGCCAAATCCCCAGACCGCGTTGAAGAAATTCTTGGCCGGTATCTCGAACCCCTTGGGTATGTATCGATTGTGCATGATCAAGAGAGTCTGCTTTGGCGTGACAATAAGAATGGAGGGCGTGTTGAACTCTTAATTAGAGATCAGTCAATGACTTTTCAATATGACACCCAAGATCGTCCTTCTGATGGTTCTGTGCCTGACCCGACGGTGCTGATTCCTAATGATTCTCGGGATATTGCTGGATACGTGAGTCCTAGTCTTCCCAGTATTTGGGATTTTGATAGGGACGCGCCTAGATTTCCAGAGACTGATGGCAGTGAGTGGGCGGAGAAGCGTCAGTCGGTTGAGGTATTTCAGCGTGAGGTTGAGCCGGGGATTTTGAGTTTCAGAGACGAAATTGTTGGTGATTCACCGTATTACGTGGCTCTTTGGCCCTGAGTGAGATGGATGCGAATGAGAAGGCTGTTCTTGTTAAGCCGTATTGGCTTGAAAAGCCAGCGTGTTCAGTGTGGACCGCGTGATGTGGGGCGGGTTATTGAGATGGGGAATGCTCATTTGAATCCGCTGGGCCATGAGTTGGTGTATGACTACGCCAGTCCGGTACCTGGGGTTGGCCACTATCTTGCGTGGAAGGATGAGAAGAATGGTGGGCTTGTGACGGTTATTCTTCGCCAGGAGAATACGGAGTTTAGTTATGAGAGTGGTGCTCGTCCTTCTGATGGTTCTGTTCCTGACCCGACGGTGTTGATTCCCAACGATCACCGCGACCTACCAGACCCTCTTGCGTAGCCGCGGCCTCGGCCTCGGCTATTCCCTAATACCGACGTGGATGGTGGGAATGTAGACCGGTATGGCCAGTGACGCAAGAAGCTCCTCAAGGCTACTGCGTAAAACCCCTAGATCTGCATACTGCATACCCTGATGCGCTTCGCCCGGAAGACGAGAGGGAAGATAGCGCAAAACCTCGTACTGATCACCTTCATAGTCCGTATACAATCCGGTTTCGACGAAGCCGTTGCGCTGATAGAAAGCCAGTCGCCTTTCGCGCTGATGGAAATTAGAAGCATCGGTAGTCATTGGCTCGATTTCCAAAGCAATGGCAAAAACCGGGGAAATGCTCCTTCAACTGGTCAAGAATTCGCGTTCCGTATCCCCGCGAGCGAACCGCGGGATTCGTCGCTAAGAACACGACAAAAAGCAAATCATCTGAGTGAATAGTGAAAGTCACTCCGCAAAATCCCGAGGGTTCTTCAGGATCAAAATACGCCGTGAAATCAATAGGACGGCGTAGTGCAAGCGCATTCATCACCCATTCAGGAATGAGTTCGGCGGGTGGAAAGGCCTCGGCAAGGAGGGCGACGAACCTGCGGGTAGAAGTGGGAATGACGGCGGACGGGCAAAGTGATAAGAGGTGACTCGCTTGAACTCACCCTTCCATACTAAATTTCACCCGCATCGGCTGCCTCATGACAATTGTCATGTGAAACTTCGTAAAAACGACACTGTTGTCGATGTCCCTCACAGGCTTGACTTAAAAGCATGAACACGGACACTCAAACCACGACCCCAGTGATCCTCGCGAAAGACCTGGTGAAGACCTGCAGGAATGTGCACGCACTCAAGGGCATGAACCCTGCGCGTTGATTCCGGTGAAATCGTTGCTTTCCTTGGCCGAAATGGCGCTGGAAAAAGCACAACAATTGATATCATTCTTGGCCTTCAACAGGCAGATGGCGGAAGCGTTGAAGTTTTCGGCATGAGCGCCAAAGAAGCAATCCGCCGCGGCCTGATCGGTGTCGTTCTTCAATCGGGTTCGCTTCCTGGTGACTATAGCGTCGCAGAAATCCTCAAACTCTTCTCGCGCGTCTACAAGCGCACCGAGTCCATTGATCCCCCTTGTCGAAGAAACCCACCTTCGCCACCTTCTTGGCCGCAAAATACGCAAGCTCTCCGGTGGTGAGCAGCAACGCGTTCGCCTAGCAATGGCACTAATCCCTGACCCAGAACTCATCATTCTCGACGAACCGACCGCCGGAATGGACGTCACCATGCGCAAGGAGTTCTGGGATCTCATGAGTACCCAGGCCTCGAAAGGTAAGACGATCCTTTTCGCCACTCACTACCTGGCCGAGGCGCAGGACTACGCTCAGCGTACGGTCATCGTCAATGCGGGCCGCGTGAGCGCCGACGCCCCCACCGAAGAAATCCGCCGAGCGCACTCGTCAACGCGCCTGGCCTTCTCTATCCCTGCTTCTCTCTTGAGGGTGTGCGTGCAGGACTGGCCGCGCGTGCGGCTGAGCTTGGGACCGTGTGGGAGCTTTCCGATATTGCCGAGGTCGATTCCCGATTCCGCCTCCACTTCCTTAGGCGAAGAGGAGTTGGCTGCCGATCAGTGGCTACGCGTGGAATTCCACACGACCTTCTCTGACGAGGCCGCTCGACACATCGTCGCCATTCCCCAAGCATGCGAATTCGAGGTTGTTTTCTCGAGCCTCGAGGATGTTTTCGCCGAGCTCACGCAATAGAACGCAGGGCACGAAGTCCTGTCTTTCACTTTGGCCACCTCGCACCTCTTCTCTAAGGATTCACAATGACGACTCACCTCACGCAGCAACAAACCCTGGATCAGCCGCCGGGCACTGAGCTCCTGGCAGGGATTTGGGCTTCTCACCTGGAAGTCATTCCTGAAGCTGGTTCTCAATCCCGCTATGTTCGCCTTCGCGCTGATCCTTCCGATCTTCATGTACATGATGTTTGGAGCAGGACAGGAGTACTCGAAAGAGTGGGCGATCAATGCAAATATTGGCGCAACGGTTTTGGTGTCAATGACCCTGTACGGCGTAATGATCGCTGCCGCATCGGCTGCAACCGTTGTTGCACTTGAGCGAACCTCTGGAATCTCCAGGCTCTTTGCACTGTCTCCCGTGGGTTCGGGCGCCTTCATCTTTTCCCGTTTGATCGCGGCGATTTCCATGAGCGCCCTGGTTATTGTCATTACCTATACCTTCGGATACGCGACCGGAGCACGAATGAGACCCGAGGCCTGGGTTGAAAGTGGGCTCATCACCTGGCTGCGTCAGTGATTTCCGTGCCCTTGGTCTGGCGCTGGCCTTCCTCATGCGCTCAGATACCGCCTTCGCGGTGATTAATGGTGTCGTTGTCTTGGGTGCTTTCCTTGCGGGAATGTTCATTCCGATCAGCTCCATGGGGTCGATATTTAAGACGCTCGCGCCCTATAGCCCCTTCTACGGACTCTTCAACCTCTCGCAGCTGCCCCTCTACGGTTTCGATAATTTTGAATGGAAATGGGTGATTTCCACGGTCGCGTGGTTTGTTCCCATGGCACTGCTTGCGATCTGGGCACAGCGCAGGGACACTGATCGCTAAGAAGTCCGGCGCAATCGGGCGCGCTCTCGCACTACTTTCATCGCCAATCACTGGGGAAGGACCGGAATGAGCATCAAAACTCAGGGGACAGATGCCTCGTGGTCACAGCGCCACCCGCGCTTGTCCGCGGTGTTGTGGGCGCTGCCCTACCTGGCGTTCTTGGCCTTTCCCTTGGGATGATTCCTACCATTGAATCCCCCGGGCTGATCGCGCTGATCCTCACCCTGGTCGTTGGGGTTGCCGCTGCTGATATCGCAATTTACGTCGTCAATCCGACCCCCGAATGGGGAGCGCGCATCACCAAGAAAATGTGGATCTCGCACGGGATCCTGCTGGCTCTGGTGATTGCACTGGGATTCGTCCTGGTTGTCGCCGGCGCATCGCGAGTAACCTCGGCCCTTTTCATCACCTACTCGATTGCAGGCTGGAACCTTCAAGCCCCCAGGAAATATGTGGTTCCCGGCCTAGTGGCACTTGTTGGCTGGGAAGTCATTGCCATCTTGCTGCCCATTGGCAGTATCGACGCGAGTGGCCTTGAGCTATGCGATCATCGCGCTGCTGATGGTTTAGGGATTAACCTGGCCGTGCGCCGCGGTTTCGATAATCGCCACTCAGAGCAACAACGTCAACGCCAAGCAATCAGCCTGGTTCGCGAGCGCGAGCGCCTGCGTTTTGCCGGGGATCTTCACGATATTTTGGGGCACTCGCTGACGGTCATCACCATGAAGAATGAGCTCGCCCAGCGCTTGCTCTCCGTGGGAAAGATTGCCGAGGCCAGTGAGCAGATTGCGCAGACCCTGGAGTTATCCCGCCAGGCAAAAGAAGATCTGCGTGGGATCATCGCTGCTTCGCGAAGCCTGTCCGCCGAGGAAGAGGTCGAGTCGGCCCGTGAACTATGCGAGCAAGCGGGGATCGAATTTATCGCTGACATTCAGGGCGAAAATCCCACCCGGTCCCAGGGCAACTTTGGCTGCACATGTCATCCGAGAGGGGACCGCCAACGCGATTACCCATGCTCGTCCCTCCACAATCAGTGTTCGCCTGAGTCCTGATGAGGTCCTGGTGGAAAACGATGGCTATTCACGCAGCTATTCGGAGGCCTCGGCAGGGGAGGAGCGGATTGGAAGGACTGCGTGAGCGGGCGGCCTCGGAAGGGAGATGACGTGGGGGAGCCAGGGGAATACGTGGACACTACGCCTGACTTTCCGAGGGGAATCCTCCCTAAGCGGAAGATAGAATTGGCTGGTCAAGTACTGGCGCGCAAAAAGGAATGCCAATGATTCACGTGATTGTGGCCGATGATCAGGCCTTAATTCGTGGTGCCTTGAGCGCGCTCATTGACTTGGAAGACGACATGCACGTCGTCGCTCAGGCCGCTGATGGTCGCGAGGCCATCGCCGCAGTCGAGGCATATACAGCTGAGAACTCCCGTGGTGACCAGGCTTTGAAAGCCGCCTCGACACTGGTCGTCATTATGGACGTTGAGATGCCCGTGATGGATGGAATCAGTGCAGCCGCGGCCTTGAAAGAGCGCGGGGCGAATGCGCGAGTCCTCATGGTGACGACCTTCGGGCGCCCCGGGTACGTCCAGCGCGCATTGGATGCGGGGAGCCGTTGGATTCATTGTCAAAGACGCACCGGCCGAGCAGCTCCTAGAAGCAATCCGACGAACTTCCCAAGGACTGCGCACGGTCGATCCTGCGCTCGCGGTCGATGCGCTCACCAAAGGTCAAAGCCCGCTCAGCGCGCGCGAAGTTGAAGTTCTGCGCGCTTTTTGAAAGCAGGGGGACCGTGGAGGATGTGGCCTCGGGCTTATGTTGTCGGCGGGGACGGTGCGCAACTACGTGAGCTCGGCGATGGATAAGACCCATGCGCGAACGAGGCTGAAGCACTCAAGGTAGCAACAGAAAACGGGTGGTTGTAAACTGAGATTCCATAGTAAACAGCTATGGACGTCGCCAAGAGACGCAGGAAAAACGTTACTCGCCACATCTTCGTCACCGGGGGTGTGGTTTCTTCTTTAGGTAAGGGTTTGACGGCCTCTTCGCTGGGGCGTCTGCTGCGTTCGCGCGAGTTTGAGCGTCGCCATGCAAAAAGCTTGACCCCTACATCAACGTCGATCCCGGGACGATGAACCCCTTCCAGCACGGTGAGGTTTTCGTCACTGAAGATGGCGCAGAAACCGACCTCGATATCGGCCACTACGAGCGCTTCTTGGACGTGAATCTGTCCGGCGCCGCGAACGCGACCACCGGTCAGGTGTACTCCACTGTTATTGCAAAGGAACGCCGCGGCGAATACCTGGGTGATACCGTCCAGGTCATCCCTCACATCACCGATGAAATCAAGCGCGTCATGCGCGCCCAGGCTGTGCCGGATGCTGAGGGTAATGCCCCTGATGTCATCATCACCGAAATCGGTGGAACCGTGGGCGATATCGAATCACAGCCCTTCTTGGAAGCCGCGCGTCAGGTGCGCGCCGACCTGGGCCGCGACAATGTCGCATTCGTTCACGTCGCGCTGATCCCCTTCCTTCCCGCTGCCGGTGAGCTCAAGACCAAGCCGACCCAGCACTCTGTGGCCGCGCTGCGCTCCATCGGTATTCAGCCCGATGCGCTGGTGCTGCGTACGGACCGCCCGCTGCCCGAGGGAATTAAGGGCAAGGTCGCGCTCATAGTGCGACGTCGACCGGGACGCTGTCATTGAATGTAAGGATGCGGCCTCGATCTATGAGGTTCCCCCGACACTGCATCGCGAGGGCTTGGATGCCTTCCTTGTTCAGCGTCTTGGCCTGACTTTCCGCGACGTGGACTGGAGCGAGTGGAACGAGCTGCTTGAGCGCGTTGAATCGCCGAAGTACCGCGTTGAGGTTGCGCTGGTCGGTAAGTACATTGACCTGCACGACGCTTACCTTTCTGTTTCCGAGGCCGTGAAGCACGGTGGCTTTGCAAATAACGCTCGCGTTGACCTGCGTTGGGTTGCCTCCGACACCTGTGAAACCCCCGAGGGTGCGCAAAAGGCTCTGGGTGGCGTTGATGCGATCATCGTCCCCGGCGGTTTTGGTATCCGAGGCATTGAAGGCAAGTTGGGTGCGCTGCGTTGGGCACGCGAGCACAAGATCCCGACCTTGGGATTGTGCTTGGGCTTGCAGTGCATGGTGATCGAGGCCGCGCGTGACCTGCTTGAGCTTGGCTGGAGCTTCCTCGACGGAAATGGATCCCGAGACGCCGGATCCGGTTGTTCACCATGGATTCGCAGGTTGACATTGTTGAGGGCGATGGCGATCTGGGCGGAACCATGCGATTGGGCGCATACCCCGCGGTCCTTCAGGAAGGTTCTATTGTTGCCGAGGCCTATGGGAAGACCCAGGTTTCAGAGCGCCACCGTCACCGCTTTGAAGTGAACAATGATTACCGCGATCAGCTGGAATCGGTTGGTCTGCACATCTCGGGTACATCACCCGATGGAAACCTGGTCGAGTTTGTTGAACTGGATCGTTCCTTGCACCCCTACTACGTGGCAACTCAGGCGCACCCCGAGTTCAAGTCGCGTCCGACGAAGGCTCACCCGCTATTCGCGGGCCTGGTTCGTGCGGCACTTGCGCGTCACGCAGAAAACTACGCTGCGCGCGGTGGGCGTAAGTAAGGGCTGTTGAGGTTTGGGGTCGGTGAAATAACCGGCTCTATCACGCCGATCTCACGGGGTCTTGAGCTGTTGTGGCTCAGGGCCCCGTGGGCTTTTTCGGGGCCTACAAAGAAAAACTGGAACCTAAAGCCCTTACGCTACGACCGATCAGCCCCAATAACCGTATTTCCGGGCACGAAGATTGGATCAAGCAGGGTCAATCCGTGCACGGGGCGGCGGATTTTGGCCTCGGAATGTTCCAACGGGACAGCCTCATGTCCCTCAGCACCGGCGTCTGCGTCCGCTTCCTTTCAGGGGTTCCCCATCGATTTGGGCAACCAGCATCTCGACCGCGCGCCTCAAAAGCTCATCCGGCCGGGTATCAAAATGATCGACATCGAAAAAGGCGGTGAGGCTCGTTCCGCATGCCATCCGCTGGCAACCAGCGAGACATCGCGTCCTGGTCTAATTCCCAGATCCATCAGCGCATTGCACCAGTCATCAGCGGAAATCGTCGGTCCAAGAATGTAGGAATCAACCCGTCCCTCGCCGGCAATTTGGCCGACCAAGTGGCGAATTGCCTGAATCCCAGTTCCGCAGGTTCGTGAGAGCAGAGGAATCCCAAGCTCACCAGCAGTATCCACAACCGCTTGTTTAAACTGTGCGACGAAGTTCAAGGACTGCACATCTGTGCTGGCCGAGTGCGAAAGCAACATTCCTAGCCCCCGCATCGCGAATACGGTGCACGGCCTGGGTACCGGCCTCGTAATAGTCCACGTCAATGGACTGGATCGGCGACCTAAAAGGCCCGGACCCGGGAGTACCAACGAAAACCGTTGGAATCTTTCCTTCGGCTACGACCTCCAAGCGGGGATCATTGAAGCGGACTTCCGCATGAACAGACCATCGCACAGCGCGGTCGTCATGACGCGACGCAGCCCAGCCGCACCCTCGTTCGCGGTAATCAAAAGCAGATCAAAAATCATGTTCACGCAAGAGCTGTGCCAGTGAGATCAGCATGTAGTGCTGGTCCGCCGCATCCGCACCCTCGTGGTAGGGGATGACAACTCCCAGTACTCGCGACTTGCGTGAGCGCAGTGAACGAGCACCCGCATGAGGCTGGTAACCCAGTTCCTTCATTGCAATTTGGACACGTTTTTCCGTCTCCGGAGACACTGTCCGTCTGCCACTCATGACGTAGGGAGACCGTGGTTTGTGAGACTCCGCTAGGTTTTGCGACATCTCTGCTGGTCGGCTGGCGTGCCATCAGTTCCTCCTGCTCTCTTGACAGGAACGCTTTTACTACTTATCTTGAGTTTCACATCACACGCGAGCAGCGATGCTCGCAAAAATTTTTACATAACAGATACGTATGCGTAATGGATATTACCAGAAAAACTCCTGCATGAAGCATGGAGCGAATACGTATTCGTACTCTTCGCTAAGGAGTCATAGGTGTACACGAAAAAGGGAGTACCCGGGCGCAGTCGAACTCTCCTATGCGCACGAGTTCATCCGCATTGAGGCCTGGGGTCGCAATGCGCTTCGCGTACGCATAGGCCCCAACGCGAACTTCCCCAGGGACTGGGCGCGCTCGAGGCCGCACCCTTAGTGGCCTCGGCGCGACCTCTGGAGCATCCGCGGACCCGCTTGCCCAAGCCTCGGAGCAGGCAGAGACTACCGGGAATGAACCTTGCTCTGTCACCGAAATCCCCTGGCTACGACCGTCCCGAAGAAGTCTTTTTCCAACGGACGAATCAGCGTCGTCGCCAACCTTGACGGCGGAACCGGAATTGCCCGATTCCTTCTGGATTTCCGCAAGGACGGCGAATCCATCCTGCGCGAAGCCCCCGAACACTTCTGGTGGCCGGGCGCCCACGGAATCTACCCGGGCTTTGGCGGACACGAAGTGCACCAATGCTTTGCCTCGGACCCCGCTGAGCGTTTCTACGGAATGGGCCAGCACTCCTACGACTTCCTTGACCACAAGGGCGTCGTCTCCGATCTGGTCCAGCGTAACGGCGAAGTCTCCATCCCCTTCGTCCTCTCAGACAAGGGCTATGGATTCCTGTGGAACAACCCCAGCGTTGGCCGCGTGGAATTCGCCAAAAAAGCCACCCGCTGGGTTGCTGCAGGCAAGCGAATGGATCGACTACTGGGTGTGCGTAGGAGACACTCCCAAGGAAATCCTCCAGTCCTACGCCGACGCTGTGGGCCACGCACCCCGAATTCCTCAGTGGGCACTGGGCCTGTGGCAATCCAAACTGCGCTACACCAGCCAAAACGAACTTATGGAAGTTGCCCGCGAGTACTACCGCCGAGGCCTTCCTCTCTGTCATCGTTACTGACTTCATCCACTGGCCGGCCATGGGGGAGTGGCGCTTTGACCCAAGCGAATACCCCGACCCCGAAGCGATGATGGCCGAACTGGACGAAATGGGCACCAAGCTCATGGTCTCCGTGTGGCCCACGGTCTCGCCCCTTGCCGAAACAGATGCGGAAATCCGCGCAAAAGGTATATTGGTCGGCACCGAAGCCGGAGTTGAATACCACCAAACCTTCCGTGATAAGGGAATGGATCGCCGCTTCCCGTCGCCTTCTACGACCCGACGAATCCGATGGCGCGCGACTATGTGTGGAACAAGCTCAAGAACAACTACTTCGATCTGGGTGTGCGCGTGTTCTGGCTGGATGCCTGCGAGCCCGAGCTCAATCCCGGTCACCCCTCTAACCTGCGTTTTTATGCGGGAAAGAGGCCTGAATGTCTCGAATCTTTACCCACGCGAGAATGCCCGCATGATCTGGGAAGGTATGCGTGAAGAGGGCGAAGATGAATTCCTGACCCTAGTGCCGCAGCGCCTGGGCGAGGCCAGGCAAAAATACGGTGCCGCCGTGTGGAGTGGAGATATCGGCTCCCACCTGGAGGCCCTCTACACGCAGGTGCGAGCCGGGCAATCCATTGGAATCGCAGGAATCCCTGGTGGACCAGTGATATTGGCGGCTTCCACGGAGGCGACGCCAGCGACCCGCATATCAGGAACTCTTCGCCCGCTGGTTCGAATTCGGAACCTTCTGCCCACTCATGCGCGTTCACGGACACCGCGAACCCCGCGAAGATGTGGCCTCGGAAAACCCCGCGGCCCCTAACGAAATCTGGTCCTACGGCGAGGAAGTCGCGGATATCTGCTCCCGCTACATCCTCCTACGCGAAACCCTTCGCCCTTACCTCACTCGCGTGATGGACGGGGCCAGCGAGCGCGGAATCCCCGCCATGCGCGCCCTCTTCCTGGAATTCCCCGAGGACGAGCGCTGTTGGAGCTGGGACGGGAGTTCCTCTTGGGTCCCGACCTCTTGGTTTCCCCGATTACCGAGGCAGGCTCGCGCACTGCCCGCGTCTACCTTCCGCGTGGTGCGCGGTGGCGCCAACTTCTCATCGCCCCAAGCCGCGGTGATGAGGATCAAGAGGCCACGGCCTCGTACATGCTTGGTGAGACTTTCGAAGGCGGAAGTGAACTCACCATAGATGCACCACTGGAGTGCATCCCATTATTCATCCGTGAAAACACGGATCTAGATAGTTGGTTGACGGACAACTATCGACACTCAAAGGAGAGAAAGAATGGCACACGCATCTAAGCGCGCAATGCGCGGGTTGCCTTTCTTCGGTGCCGGCGTAATGGCACTGGGACTGGCAGCATGCTCCGGGACGAAGACGGATTCGGCCGACTCTGGCAGCGCATCCGGCGGTCAAGTAACCGTTGAGATGTGGGACTACCTGAGCGGTGAAACCGCCAATGACTCGATCAATGCAGCGATTGCTGGGTTCGAGAGGCCAACCCCGACATCAGGTCAAGCGCACCACCTTTGCGTTTGCAGACCTGTCAAGTCATCCTTCAGGGCTCGGTCGGCGGCCAGGTTCCCGATGTCGCAGTCGTCGACGTTGTCGACAACCAGAACTTCGCATCCCTGGGAATGCTCAAGGACCTGAGCAACGACGGAATCAACAAGTCTGACTTCTTCGATGGCCCCTGGTCCTCGGTCGTCTACGAGGGCAAGACCTACGGTATTCCGCTGAATTCCAACAACCTGGCTCTGTACTACAACAAGCAGATGCTTAAGGACGCGGGCGTTGAGGTTCCGACCGACTGGGCATCCCTCAAGGACGTCGCAAAGAAAACCACCAAGGGTGACGTGAAGGGCCTCGCGATCTCGGCCGTGAAGTCCGAGTCCGCTACCTTCCAGATTCTGCCCTTCGTGTGGCAGACCGGCGGTGACCTGAACGATTACGCCACCTCTGGCGCAACCGCTCTGGCCTACCTGCGTGGCCTGATCGACGACGGTTCCATGTCCGAGGCCGTTTCGAACTACACCCAGGAAGACGCACGTACCCAGTTCATCACCGGCAAGTCCGCCATGATGATCAACGGCCCCTGGGAGCTGGCAACCCTGACCAAGGACGCCCAGTTTGACTGGGATGTTGCGCCTCTGCCCAGGACAAGCGTGCAGCAACCTCGATGGGTGGCGAAAACGTTGTCGTCATGAACGGTGCCAAGCAGTCTGATGCAGCAGTCAAGCTCGCAAAGTTCCTGACCAGCGCAGAAGGCGCCAAGATCTACTGCGATGGCTCCGGCCAGCTGTCCTCTCGCCCCGACCTGCAGGGCAAGCTCAAGCTCTCGAACGATGCTAAGCTCAAGGTCTTCGAAAAGCCAGCTTGCTGACGCACACGCACGTGCATACGGCAAGGATTACCCGAAGATTTCTGAGGCCATCCAGCTGTCCATGCAGGAAGCTCTGACGGGCGCATCGACCCCCGAGGCCGCAGCAAAGAAGGCCGCGGACTCAATCAACCCCTTGCTGCCCAAGAAGTGAGTAGCGCAAGAAACCGGTTTGCTTGGGGCGATCGCGCCTAGGCAACCAACACACACATAAAGTTCCCCGCGCGAGTGGGAACGCAACGATGAGCAACGGCTTGAAGCCGCAGCGAATCTCCCGCTCGCGATGAAACATCCCTGTTTTGGTGCTGGCAGGCCACTGAGTCCGCCAGGCCACAACAGTATTCCCACACAAACCTCGGATCTGTGAGTGAATTTCGATGGCGCGAACGAAAACAGCGGGCCACGACGACGGATCACGTTCTTTGGCGCGAACACGGCGTCTAGGACTGCTTCTGGCGTTACCCGCACTGATTTACATAACGATTTTTCTTGTTGTCCCACTGATCTATAACATCTGGCTGTCCATCTCTGACGCGAACGGCGCAAACCTCATTTCGGGTGACTATCACCCCACAGGCCTGGCGAACTATGAAGCGATGGTCAAGAGCCCAGGCTTCTGGAATGGCGTGAAGCTCTCCATCATCTGGACAGTTGCCTCACTTGCCCTGCAATTCCTTGTTGGTTACGCGCTGGCCTTGTTCTTCCGCAAACCTTTCCCGGGTAATGGCATCATTCGCGCGCTCCTATTGGTCGCGTGGATCCTTCCCGCTGTTGTCACGGGCACGATCTTCCGTTGGATGTTCGACTCTGACTTCGGCGTGATCAACTACTTCTTGATGAGCCTGCATATTACTGATCACCCGGTGTTGTGGCTGACCGGTCCAACAACCGCAATGATTGCAATCGTCGTTGCGAACCTGTGGGTTGGTATGCCCTTCAATATGCTGCTGATCCTTTCAGGACTTCACACCATCGATGACGGCCTGTACGAGGCCGCAGAGGTCGACGCGCGCTGGCCCAATTCGCACCTTCTTCTCCATCACTGAACCACTCATGCGCCCCGTGGTGATTTCACTGCTCTTGCTTGGCGTCATCAATACCTATAAGGTCTTCGACCTGATCTACACCATGACCAAGGGCGGTCCTGTCGAGGCGACCACAACCCCGCCGATCTTCACCTACCTGCAAACCTTTAAGGTTTTCGACTTTGGTAACGGTGCTGCGGCTTCAATGCTGACCATGGTTTTGCCGCTGGCTCTGTCGTGGTTCTACGTTCGTTCGCTGGATAAGGAGGACCAGTGATGTCTGAAAAAGACCGCTGAAGTTCAAGAAAAAGTCCAGACCGTGGCGGACGAAAGTTCACCTAAAGGTGGGGCGCTTTCCGCAGCCTCGGGAACAAAGGGATTAGCGAAGACGAAGCGCGAAAAGCGCGAGGGGCGCGTCCGGATCGGGAAATCCGCATTTGCGTGGGTCATGGCAATTTTCTACCTGTTCCCCGTCTATTGGATGGTGTGTACGGCCTTCAAGACGCAGATGGAAACCTTTGCAGCCCCGCACCTGATTCCACAAAACCCAACCCTGGCCTCGTTTAGGGTCGCTTTCAGTGACAACTTCGGGATCTGGAAGGCGCTGGGAAACTCAGCAATCATCGCAGCCGGATGTTTGGTGCTGACGCTGCTCTTTGCAATTCCCGCGGCCTACGCAATTGCGCGAATGAGAAGCACAATCACAACGGGCATGTTGATCTTGCTCAGTGTTGTCCAGCTGCTTCCCGCGATCGCAATCTCGATTCAATGTTCGTGCTTTTCCGTCACGCTGGAATGGTCAACACCCTTCCCTCGATCATCTTGGCGGATGTGACGGGAACACTACCCTTTGCGATCATCATGCTGCGCCCTTTCTTCAAGCAGTTCCCCAAAGGAAGTTGAAGAGGCTGCGCGACTTGATGGATTAGGCATCATTGGAACCATTGTCCGAGTCGTCATCCCGACGATTCGTCCCGGTGTCATTATGATCGGTTCCTTCTCCTTCTTGATGACATGGGGTGAATTTACCTTTGCCTTGACCTTGCTCACGAAGGCGGATCTGCAGCCTTTGACGGTTGCGTTGAACCGACTCATTGGCCAGTACGCAACGAACTGGAATGACCTGATGGCCGTCGCAACGGTTATTGCGATCCCCGTCTTGATCCTGTTCGTCGCCCTTCAGAAGTACATCGTTGCCGGCCTTGCCGGCGGCGCGACGAAGGGGTGAAACCCTGACCCAAATAGTTGGGTGGTGAGTTGCTTGGGGGCGTCGGTGTGTGGGCCGGTGCCCCCAAGTTTGTGCCTGAAAGGCAGGAAGAGACGTTGCCGAGGCTGGGCCGAGTTGCTCTTAGGAGCGGCGCTTGGACACGTAGCCCTGGAGCCCGATAACCGCTGCTCCCCGGCACCAGGTTTCATTCGCTGGCGAGGCCAATTCGATCTTGACCAGCGAGGCTCGTGGGTCGCGGGTTTCCGCTAAGCCCTGGCGCATCCATCGATTGCTCAGCGATGCCAAGGCAACGCCTTCGCCGCCGATGATGACGACTTCCGGAGCCGTGAGGTTGGCGATTGCGCCAATGAGACGCCCAAGTGCCAATCCCGACGCTCGCAAGACGGCGGAAACCGCGGGGTCTTCGGCCTCGGCCAACGAGATCACCTCGCTCCAGCTGACCTCACGGCCCAGAGCTTCTGAAATAGAGCGGGTGATCGCGGGGGTTGTCAGCATTGATTCTGCGCAGCCGCGATGCCCTTGCGAACACAGCGGGCCCAGCGGGTCTAGGGGCCAGTGCCCAACCAAACCGATTCCTGAATCCTGGTTTTCCAGCGGCCGCCCGTTTGCCACGCAGCCACAGCCGGTGCCGACGCCCAAGGTCAGGACCGCGAAATTCCGGTGCTGTGCACCCAGATCAAACCAGTGCTGCGCCTGTGTGTAGGCCGTTAGGTCATTTGCGACAAAAACAGGGATTGTGATGTGTTCGCGCAAAAGGCCGACAAGATCAACATCTTCCCATTCCAAGAAGGGCGCGGATCGGATGATGCCCTGATCTGTGACTACACCGCCGATGCCCACGCCAATCGCATCGATGTGGAAAGTCTTTTTCGGCTCGGCTTACAAGGAGGCAATACCCTCAACAACGTCCTTGGGGAGTGTGTGGGAAGAGGAAGGTGATCGTAGCTTAAGACCTGTGCCTTCAGGTTAATGACCGCAGCGGTGAAGGCAGTCATCGGCAACTTTGATTCCCAGGAAATGATGGCTATCGGGAACGACGGCTAGGGGGATCGAAGGACGGCCGGATGTTCCGGTGCGGGTGCTGCGTACTTCGGTCAGGAGTCCCGAGGCGATCAGATTGGTGCTGATGCGGGTGAGCGTCGCGGGTGCCAGTGAAAGACGACGGGCGCTAATTCGGAGCGGCCGAGTGGTCCGTGAAGGAGGACTTCGAGTGCCACGCTCTGCGCAAGTTCATCCTGCGGCTGCCACCCCATCATGACCGCCTTTCTTTACCAAATTAAATAAAATAGCAGGTAATTAGACTATAGATCACACACTTGACGCAAGTATTTTTATTTGGTGAAATAACCTCCAGTGGCTAATGATGACCGCCTCACGAAAAAGACACACAGCGACGAAGCAGAGAAGTCTAACGAAGGTGAGGGGCTGGTGCAGTGAAAGGATTAAAATCCCTATGTTCGAACTTCTTCCAGTGTCCGCGGCCTTTGAGGTCAAAAGACGATGTACGCATCGCATTGTTGCCGATTCACCCCTTCCTCCCGCCGCCACCTTGCGTCTAACCCACCTGGGAGTCGTTATTGCCGAGGCCGAACCCCACTGGGTGAATCGGTGTCCTTTGGCACTTTGGAAGAGGGTGGATACGGCGTTCTGCTGTGTGATGGGGACGAGGTCCTTGCCTCCACCGCTCTTCAGGTTCTTGGGGATACTCGTCAGCGACTTCGCTACGGTTTCGTTGCCAGCTATGCCCCCGATAAGGATGTCGAGGCCGTAGCCTGTTTGGCGCGCAAGCTGCACCTCAACGGCATTCAGTTCTACGACTGGGCCTACCGCCACGCGGATCTTGTAGGTGGGGAGAGAACTATCTTGATCCTCTTGACAACCGATTTCACTGGAAACAGTTCGTCGCCTCATCCGTGCGCTGGCGCAGGCTGGATCTCGCTCATTCGGATACGCCGCTGTCTATGGCGTCGGAAATGAAGACTGGGACCAGTGGAAAGACGCTGCACTCATGCAATGCGATGGGACCCCCTGAGCTGGGTGGTTTCCTTCAGATTGTCGACCCGGCCGCTAGGGCGTGGCTTGCGCACTTCATCAGTGACCTTCAAAAGTGCGTTGAGCAGGTGGGCTTCAAGGGATTCCACCTAGATCAATACGGATACCCAAAGTATGCAACTCGCGCCGACGGAGAACTTATCGACTTGTCGCAGAGCTTTACGCGCATGATCAACGCTGCGCGCGATGGTCTCTCAGACACTGTCCTTGTTTTCAACAATGTCAATGACTTCCCAACTTGGGCCACTGCTGGTACTCCCCAAGATGCTGTGTACATCGAACCCTGGGCTCCCATCACAACGCTGGGTGCGCTCGCGGGTGTTGCCTCTCGAGCCAGAAGCGTTGCGCAAGGAAAGCCCGTGGTTCTTGCGGCGTACCAAAGCGTCTACTCCAAGGCCTCGGCAGAGGAATCAGAGCAGGCAAACAAACTCACCATGGCGACGCTCTTCTCTCACGGAGCAACCCAGCTTTTGGCGGGAGAAGGAGGAAACGTCCTCGTCGACCCCTACTACGTCAATAACCACCAGGCCGCTGACAGCACCTTGGAGATGCTCAAGCGCTGGTACGACTTCCTCGTTGAGCACGATGAGATCCTGATGGATCCATGCATTGCGGAAGTAACTGATTCATTTGCTGGCCCATTGAATGAGGACGTCGAGGTTGCCTACGACAACCTGTGCGTGACGGAAGATCCTGCGGAAGGGGCAGTGTGGAGGCGAGTAACGACGACCCGCCACGGATTGGTTGTTCACCTCATCAACCTTGTCGGGCAAAAGGACACCCGTGGGATGGACCTAAGCGTTCAGGATTCTTGTCGAGGTGGACGACTGACATTGCGCGCTGCGCGGGGCGTACTCCCGCGTATTTGTGGCGGACCCAGATGGTAGTGGACACCTAGAAGAACTTCGTGTTCACTGCGAGGAGCGCAGGCAAAGGTGGATCTTCCGCCGCCACCAGTTTGGCAGGTTCTTCGTGTTATTCTCTGAGGCTTCACTTCCCAAAACCAATGCCCTAAGCGAGCTTTCAGCTGATGAGTGGTGGAAGAGTGCGGTTGTCATCAGATCTATCCGCGCTCATTCCAAGACTCCAATGGTGATGGTTTTGGGGACCTTCAGGGGATCCGCTCTCGACTGGGATATCTGAAAGAGCTGGGTGTTGATGTCCTGTGGCTTTCGCCGATCTATCGATCGCCACAGGCTGATAACGGTTACGACATCAGTGACTACCAGGATATTGATCCGGTTTTCGGAACCATGAAGGATTTCGACCAGCTCATTGCCGATGTTCATGCCTTGGCTATGAAGCTGGTTATGGACTTGGTCGTTAACCACACCTCGGATGAACACCCGTGGTTCGTTGAATCACGTTCATCACTGGATAATCCCAAGCGTGATTGGTACTACTGGCGAGATCCGCGGCCAGGTTTTGAAGGCGGAACTCCGGAGCGGAACCAACGAATTGGGAGTCTTTCTTTTCCGGTCCGGTGTGGAAGTATGACCCGGCAACTGGGCAGTACTACCTGCATCTATTTGCGGAGCAGCAACCTGACCTGAACTGGGAGAACCCAGAAGTTCGTCAGGCCGTCTACGAAATGATGCGCTGGTGGCTTGACCGCGGCGTCGACGGCTTCCGAATGGATGTTATTAACCTGATCTCAAAGGTTCCGGGATTGCCTGATGGAACTCCTGCGCCCGGTCGAGCTCTGGCCGATGGAAGCGCCTTCTATATGGAAGGCCCGCGCCTGCATGAATTCCTTCAAGAAATGCATCGCGAGGTTTTCGATGGTCGCGGCGCTCTTTTTACCGTCAGGGGAGACTCCGGCGTCCTTTTGAAAAAGCGCACCTGTGTTCCGACCCCGCGCGGCGTGAAGTCAATATGATCTTCCAATTTGAGCACGTGATTTTGGGGCTTCCCGAAGGGAAGTTTGGCCGCCGCACCTTGGAAGAGGGAGATCTTGCCGATTGCCTGACGCGCTGGCAAGAAGGCCTTGCCGAGAAGGGTTGGAACAGCCTGTACCTGTGCAACCATGACCAGCCCAGGACTGTGAGCCGTTTCGGAGATGAAAAGTACTGGTATGACAGTGCAACCGCGCTGGCAACCGCGCTTCACCTGCTTCGCGGGACTCCCTACGTGTATCAGGGTGAAGAACTTGGCATGTCGAATACTGTTTTCGAAGGATTGAGGACTTCGAAGACATTGAATCGACGAATTACTATCGCCTGGCCGTGGAAGGCGGGGAAGATCCTCAGGCTGTTCTTTCCGGTCTGCGTGCCATGGGGCGTGATAATGCGCGAACCCCCGTCCAGTGGGATGGTTCTACGCATGCTGGTTTCACTACGGGTGCGCGTGGATTGCGCTCAATCCGAATTACCCGGTGATTAATGCCTCCGAGCAGGTGGGTGATTCGACCTCGGTCTTTGCCTACTTCAAGGCGCTGATCGAATTGCGTCACCGCTTGGCTGTAGTTGCCAACGGAAGTTTTGAGCGCATCGATGCGAGAAGCCGTGAAATCTTCGCATATCGCCGACTTCTAGGTGAACGCGAGCTGATAGTTATTTCAAATCTTTCCTCGCATGATGCCCGGCCTGCACTTCCTTCAGACATTTCCGAGGCCGCGCCGGAGTTTGTCCCAGTTCTGACCAATGCAAATGTTTGGGAAGAGATGGATGCGCCCTTGCTCCGTGGAGGGTGCGAGTCTTTCTTCGATAAACATCGTGTCAACTGGTGAGACCATTCACCTTTGAATTCCTTGGGAAATCGCGGTTTTCCTGAGTATTGATGAATACGTATTCGCCTATTTAACGCTCTGACCTGCACTGATATTTATTAGTGCAGGTCAGATCATATTCTCTGCGCATTTTGGTGTGCTCAACGATTTCTCGATACGAAAATGAACCGTTTTAAGAGCCTATCCTCCTGATTCTTTTCACAGTTTCGGCACTGAATGCCTTCAGGTGATTTCTATACCGTGACGCCGAAGCTCGAAGGAGCTGTTTTCGCTGAAATTCCATAGAACTACAGAGTGAGGGAATATGAGAATGCGGACTGGAACCGCAAAGAGAATCGGTGCACTTCTGACCGCCGGTGTACTTGCAGGGACGGCCACCGTTCTTGGCGCCGAGTATCAGGCAGAAGCTGCCCCTCGAGTGACGAAAGTGAGCGTTGATCGAGCGCGTTATGCACCGGGTCAATCCGTGACAGTTACCGCGCAGACCCAGGGAGATGGGGAAGTGAACTTCTCTCTCAAGCACTTGGGGAAGGAAGTTGACCACTTCAGTACCCAGGCCTCGGCAGATGGAAGACAACCTGGACTTTCACTCCGCCGCAGACAGACTTACGGGGTACCTCGTCGAAGTTGATACACAAGATTCTCAAGCGAACACAGCCATCGATGTTTCCAGCACCTGGACCCGCTACCCGCGCTTCGGCTACCTGGGTAACTACTCGGCTGATTTGAGTGGAAAGACCGACGAGGTCATTAACCAACTGGTTCAGGACTATCACATCAACTCGCTTCAGTACTACGACTGGATGTGGCGCCACGAAGACCCCGTGCGCTATGAGAATAACCAGGTTGCTGATCAGTGGAGCGACTGGAAAAAGTGGAACTTCTCATCGGATGTCATCAAGCAATTCATGACCTCCGGGGATAAAGCTGGCGTTGCCTCGCTTCCGTATTCAATGAGCTACGCAGCTCTTGAGGGATATCAGGATCACGGTGTCAGTAGTGATTGGGCTATCTCGATTCGCGGAGAGGGTAATACTCGCGTTCCCTGGACAAGTGTCATGATTCCCGGTCAGCAGGACACGACCCTGCACATGATGAACCCGCAGAATACTCAGTGGCGTCAGCACATGATCGATCGGTATAAAGAAGCAGATCGCCTTGGGATTTGAGGGAACACATATCGACCAGCTGGGTAATCCTCAGGGGGCGTGGGATGTCAACGAAATTCCGTTGATCTTGAGGCCGGATTTGCCAGCTTGGTGAACGAAAGCTATCTGAGCAGACCCGTCAGCCCGTTGGCTTGAATGCCGTCGATAGCTTCGGATCGACGCAGCTTGCTCAGTCCAAAGCCGACTACCTCTACACAGAACTGTGGGGAGGCCAGGCCTCGAATGGAAACCTGGCAGACTACCTTGAACGCCAACGCAAGGAATCCAATGGGAAGAGCGCGGTTGTTGCAGCCTACATGAACTCTGATTCCGTGACGGGAGATCGATACGAGGCGGAAGACGCAGCTCACGCGGGACTGCCGACGGCCTCGTATCACGGCGGATACCAGGGGCGTGGTTTCGTCGAGCAGCCCCAGTGGCGCGGTAATGCCATCAGTTTCCGCGTCAATGTGACTGAAAGTCGAAACTATGGTCTGGTCTTGCGCTGGGCGAATGCGACCGGTGATATGGCTGTGCGCAGCGTCTATGTTGACGGTCAGAAGATTGGCGTCATGTACATGGGCTCCAGTGAGACCAACTTGCCCAACGAAGATATCTGGAGCCGCTGGAGTACCGGTGAGGCGCGAAGTGCATGGTTGGACAAAGGAACCCACACCATTACCTACCAGCTTGATCAAGGTGACCACGGTGATATCAACATTGACTCGCTGACCGTGTCTTCCTTCGATACGCCTTCGGTTCAGCTGGCCGATGCGATCTTTGCGGCTAATGGTGCACACCATCTGGAGCTTGGGCAAGACAACAATATGCTCAACGGCCCCTTCTTCCCTGACCGAATTAAGTTCATGAGCTACGACCTTCAAGAGTGGCTGCGCAACTACTACAACGTGGTCACCGCCTATGAGAACGTGCTCTATGGTCCCGATCTGCACCGAGTCAGTCGAGGGGTGTCAATCCAAGGTCACAATGTCAGTTCGAACGGAGGCCCGCGGAGCATTTGGGCTAATGCGATGACCAATGGGGATACCCAGATCCTCCACCTGATTAACCTTGAGAAGGACACCGATGACAAGTGGTGCGATCCTACGGCAGTGCCCGAAACTTTGGTGAATTTGCCGGTTTCCTACACGATTGGTGACGGTGAGGTTCCCGCGCACCTCTATGCCGTCAGTCCTGAAATTGATGGCGGTCGCGCACGTGAAATTCCATTTACCGTCAAAGCCAATGATCAAGGCCAATTAACGGTGAACTTCACGGCAGATGATTTGTCGGTTTGGGATTTCTTCTATGCAAAAGGACGATCCGAGCCGCAAGCTGAGAATCGCGATGCGAATACTTCGCTGCCGAACATTGATCAGGCAAAGGACGCAAGTGATGTGCCTGAGGCTGGAACTCAGCAGGGTTCGCTGATCAATGGAAATGGAAAGTGCATGGTTGTGGGATGCCGCAAGCCTGAACGGCCCGGCGCGTTCAGTTGTGGGATTGTAGCCGTACAAATGGCGCTGATGGGCAGTCAGAGCCAATCGAGGCACAGAAAGTCACCTTCGATCAGGGCAAACTCAGTATTGAAGGGAAGTGTCTGGATGTCTATCAGCAGCGCAACGCGAATGGCACTCCGGTTCACCTGTGGGATTGCGTCCCGGCACCGACCCAGCAATGGAAGCACCTGCCTGATGGGCAATTCCAGAATGTTCAGACTGGGAAATGTCTGGCAGTTCGCGAGGACTCTTCAGAGAATGGGACTGTCCTTCATATCTGGGATTGCCACCCAGGGCAGACTGAAAAATGGAGCTTTGAGCGCTAGTTGCTCATAGTTTCACGATCAGGCTGTGGCCCCATCTTCTAGGAAGGGAGATGGGGGCCACAGCCCTATTATCAGGTATCTTTTAGGTTAACCGAAGGTTGTCTTAGGGTTTGAAACTAATGCGTGCAGAGTCACATTGCTGGACTTTGCGTAGTACGCACTGTGTGCGGTAACCTGTTGACAATTTGGCCTAGATCCAATCTTGTTCACCGTGCTATTACCCAGCCTGCGAATGCATGAAAAACGGGTGTGTCCAGTTGACCGAGATGACGGACCAAATGCGACAGATAACGAACGATGCGCTACGAAACCTCAGAGCCTGGAAGGATAACCGATGAGCACAATCGCACCTGAACGACACAAAGAGGATGTCATCCGACACGATGACGATTTCTCTTTTGAAAGACAGTTCCATCAAAGAACCGACGGTCATTTTGGGCCGTCGGTTTTGATCATCTTTCAGCTTCACTTTTCTTCTCGGCTCGATGAGCGTCGGTGCCAAGCTTGGTAATGGTCTGAACTACAGCCAATGACGTGTGGGCAGTCATCGTCGGTGGCGCAATCCTTGCGGTCTACACGGGCGCGCTGGGCTACATCGGCGCAAAGACCGGTCTGAGCTTCGACCTCATGTCTCGTCGCACCTTTGGCCGCATCGGTTCCTTCCTGCCCTCAGCGTTGATCTCCTTCACCCAGATGGGTTGGTTCGGCGTGGGTGTTGCGATGTTCGCAATCCCCACCGCTGAGACCCTGCACATCAACGCGTGGCCGTCGTCGTCATCGCGGGTGGCCTGATGACCGCCTCCGCCTACTTCGGAATCAAGGCCATTGAGATCGTCTCCTTTGTCTCAGTACCTCTGATCGCAATCCTCGGAAGCTACTCAATGGTCAGTGCAATCAACGCAGGTGGCGGTATTACTGCAGTCTTTGGTCAAAACCAGGGCATGACCACCGTCGCAGCCATCGGCCTCGTGATCGGAAGCTTCGTCTCCGGCGGTAGCGCAACCCCCAACTTCACGCGCTTCGCAAAGTCCGCAACCTCGGCGAGTCATCACCACCGTGATCGCCTTCTTCATCGGTAACACCCTGATGTTCTCCTTCGGAGCAGTTGGCGGAGCCTTCACCGGTAAGGACGATATCTTCTACGTGATGATCGCGCAGGGCCTGCTGATTCCTGCGCTGATCGTCTTGGGTGCAAACATCTGGACAACAAACAACAACGCCCTCTACACCACCGGTCTGGGCTACGCGAACATCACTGGGTCAACAAGAAGCCTCTGGTTTGATCGCGGGCATCATCGGAACTCTTGGAGCCCTGTGGCTCTCGAGCAACTTTGTCGGCTGGCTCAGCCTGCTCAACGCCACCCTACCCCCATCGGTGCAGTTCTGGTTGCTGATTACTTCGCACGTTGCCATAGCTACATGGATCTGGGCTCGAATGAACCCGAGGTCAAGTGGGCACCGATCGTTGCCCTGATCGCGGGTGCGCTCACCGGCTGGCTGACCCCTGGCTTTGGCATCGTTTCAATCAATGCCATGGTCGTCGCCATCCTGGTCTACTTCATCGGTGGCGCAATCGAGAGGGAATCCGTCGATGAGCGCGGATACTCAGGGCGGCAGCGCGCCGCAATCGAGGCCTCGGCAACGGCCGGAAATGGTGCGAATCTTCTCATCAAGGGCGTTCGCATTGAAGACGGCCCCGCCGGAGTCGACATCCGCATTACGGACGGAAAGTTCGCCGAAATCGGCGCGGGTCTGGCGCCACGTGAAGGCGAAGAGGTTCGCGACTACACGGGCAAGCTGGTTCTGCCTCCCTATATCGAGTCGCACGTGCACCTGGATACTGCGCTGACCTCAGGGCAACCGCGCTACAACGAAAGCGGCACCCTCTTCGAAGGTATCGAGGTGTGGAGTGAGCGCAAGCAGACCCTGACCTACGAGGACGTCAAGGATCGCGCGGGCAGGGCGCTTCGCCAGCAGGCACAGTTCGGCATCCAGTACGTGCGCTCGCACGTCGACGTCACTGACCCGGACCTGACAGCCCTTCGCGCGCTCATTGACCTGCGTGAGGAACTCAAGGACTCCATGACCCTGCAGTTGGTCGCCTTCCCACAGGAGGGCATCGAATCCTTCCCCAACGGTCGCGACCTCATGCGCCGCGCGGCCGAAATGGGCGTGGATGCAATCGGCGCTATCCCGCACTTTGAGTTCACCCGCGAGTACTCCGTGTCTTCACTGAACTTTGCAGTCGAGCTCGCCCAGGAATACGGACTGCTTATGGACGTGCACTGCGACGAAATCGACGACGAGGCCTCGCGCGGGCTGGAAACCCTAGCCACGCGCGCGCTCGAGGCCGGGATTGGTCCGCGAGTCACCGCCTCGCACACGACGGCGATGCACTCGTATAACAACGTCTACTTCCTGCGTCTGGTGCGCCTGCTCAAGATGAGTGGCATCAACTTCGTGTCGAATCCGCTGGTCAATACGCACCTGCGGGGCGCGTCGACACCACCCGAAGCGCCGAGGGCGTCACTCGCGTGAAGAACTGACCGAGGCGAGATCAACGTCTCCTTCGGGCAGGACGACATCGAGGATCCGTGGAATCCCATGGGTACTGGAAACTTGCGAGATGTCGTGCTCAACGGCCTGTACGTCACCCAGATGATGGCGCGCAGTGAGATCACCGGGTCCTACAACTTCATTACTCACAATGCAGCGCGCACGCTCAATCTCTCCGATTACGGCATCGAGGTTGGAAACACGGCGAACTTTATTGTGTTGGATGCTGAGGATTGGTTCCACGCGCTGAGCTTTGGTTCTCCCGTTCTGGCAAACTTCCGCGCTGGCCGGGTTTTGACCGAGTCCGAGGCCGTGGTGCGCACGGTGAATTTCTGAGGTCTGCATAAAAGTCCCGGGGCGCAGTTCAGTGTGGCCCCGGGACTTTTCGTATGAGCGGGAAAGCTAGAACCGGCCTCTGGTGGACGCTGATTCATTGAGAGTAAGCGGTTCTGCGTGGCCCCTGACCTGGTCGATGGTCAGGTTGCTTGCACCCGAGTTGAGTGGTGACTTCGCTTTCCTCGATGCATGCCCGTTGTGGTCATGGGTGAGAGCCGTGAGGTGAAGAAGGCAACGGGTACCCGCCGGCTCGCCAAGGATCGTGCGAGTTTCTTGATCGATGCTTTGGGCTCGCAGTGAGACAACAGAGAACTTTGGAGAGGTCTTATAGATGTCACGTAGAACGTGATAGATGGACCAGATCTCTGAAGTCGACATCTTGGATACCGGGCAGCAGATCGATTGGAATGAACGACAGATCAAGGCTAACGGGGAATACTCCCGTGTTGCTTTCGATCAAGCGAAGTCGCTTGAGCCGTAGGAATGGGCGATTTTGCCGGGTGACTACGCCGTGCTCAATGACACGAGCACGTGCCTGGTCACTGCTTCCCTGAAGGCGGTCTGTCAGTGAACCGAAACCGCACAGAATTCTCTTGTCATCCTGCGCAGTAACAAAAGTCCCCTTGCCTTGGTACGAACGTAGATGACCTTCGTGATCAGAACTTGCAGAGCGCGGCGTACAGTGCCGCGTGTGACGGAGCAGCGCTCGCAGAGAATACTTTCGGACGGAAGTCTGGAACCGGGTGGAAGATCGCCATCCAGAATCTGACGCCGGATCGCCTGAGCGATCTGCTCGTATACCGGAGGAGAAATACTGGTCACCTGTTGCTCCTTTGCACATTGCTGACAGGCGCCCATGTTAGGTGACTCACACTCTAAAGGTCAATACATTCTCGGCATCTCCCGTACAGATTGTTGCGAAATCGATCGAAACGAAAAAATCCGAATGGGTGCCCTATTCCCCGGGGGATAATGAATCGACGTGAGAGTCAGTTGCTGCCTTCAACGACCTCAAGCGGGATCGTGTATTCGGTGCCGCTAGCATCGGTGACCTTCAGAGTGGTTTCACCGGGCTTCTTGGGGTGGACGCGGAGGTTCTTTGAGCCCTTGACCTGCTCGGCGACCTCGGTGTCAGCGACCTCAACCTTGGCCTTAGACGCATCACCGTTGAGCTTGAACTCAAGGTCACGCTTCTCAGGAAGAGTGACGCCCGTCTGAGTTACCGTTGCGGGATCATGGTGATCTTTTCGTTGGTTGCTGACTGAGGGGCCGCTGGAGCAAGCAGCGAGGCCGGTTGCTGCCATGACAGCAATGCACATTGTTTGCAATAGAGATTTACGCATGAGTCTCAGTCTAGCCATCCTTGAAAAAGCGTCCATCTCAGACTCCACATTTCGGAAGTCTGCACCGAAACTGCGACCAAATTGTGATGAAGCAATGCCGTCAAAGTCCCAGGAGTGAGGGCGATTCTTGGTTGACGCAAAAGTACGGGATGCACTGGCGAAAAATAGCCGAAAACGGACAATAAGAGCAAGCGTTGCCGCATAAGGAGCAAAAATGCGGGCCGAAAACTACCGCCAAAGGGTCCCCGAAGTTGGAGTGACCAATCCAACGATTGACGTGCTGCGTGCGCACCGCACAATTCGGAAGTTTGAGGACTCTCCGCTGAGCGTGCAGGACCGCGATGCACGGATTGACGTTGCGCGTCGCGCCCCACCTCCTCCTTCCGTCCAGCGGTTCTCGATCATTCACGTGACGGATGTGGCCTTGCGCGATCGGCTGGCCGAGGTTGCACGCAACATTTCGTGGGCAGCCTCAAGGGCGACCTTTTCATGTTTGTCGTTGACCTGTACCCGCAATGCGCGTATCCGTGAAGAAGCCGGGCTGGATATCGCTCCCTTGCAGCGGACCAACCTTTTCCTTGCTGCAATGGAAGACGCGGTCCTTGCTGCACACAACATGGAAGTTGCCGCCGAATCGATGGGCTTGGGCACGGTCTACCTCGGATTTACTCTTCTGAGGCCCCAGCGCACCGTGGGCTCTTGAGAAAGCTTCCGCGCGCGACCTTCCCAATTCTGGAGCGCATGGTTTGGCCGCCCCCTTCAAGATCCCCCGTACCGGCCTCGTCTGCCCAAGCACCTTGCTGTTTCCGAGAACACCTACCCGGTGGTCGAGGTTCCTACCTCGAGGAGCTTGCCGAGTACGACGAAGACGTGCGCGCATACTACGAACTGCGTAAGGCTGGCGGGTGCGACCTTGACGCCTTTACTCGGCAGATTGGCGAGCAGATGGGCCTGCCAAAGTACCTTCGAGCACCGCGCCCGTCCTTGAGGTTTTGCACTCTCCAGGGCTTGTGCCTGAACTGATTGAGAATTGCCGAGGGCGGGCGTGCCCTTGGGTCTTTCCGCCTCGGCGATTTTCTTGTATGTCTGGGGGCGGATATGCCTTTTGAAGAAGAGGTGAAGAATGAGCACCTGAATTACAAAAGAGTTGGGATTCTCGACCTACGTTTTCGTTGAAGACTGGAGAAAGAACGCGGCAATTCTTCATCCCTTCCCGAATACAACATTTCTTTAGTCCGCGCGAGGCACTTGAAGAGGCAGGACTGCCAGCATCATCATGGGCGAGCATGCGAACGCATGATGAAGGAATCTGCTGCAAGATGCTTTCCCGGATTGAATTCTTAGATTCTTTGCTGATGCGCCGGAAGGTGTCAGGGCACTGGTGCCTACGCATGTGCCTTGTCGATGGCTCAATGGGGACTTAGGATGCTGCATCTTTTCACGCGTGTCGGTGAGAGAGTTTCCCCGCGTGCTGGCAAGAGAGGTTGTGCTGATGCGCGCCTCTACCTTGGGCGTTCAGCGAGCGGTCCTGCCGCAACGACCTGGATTTTGGTTCCCCATCCGATCTGGAAGAAATCCGGCACGTCTTCGAGAAAAGAGTACGATGTCTCAGCCAGTTTCCGACCCTGCCGGATTCGCGGCGGTCGAAATTCAGCACCCTGGGTTTTCCGCGGGATTGCTGGAACCATCGCAGATTATGGATGATATTTTGCCCAAACTCTGGTCGTCATGGTTATGAAGGCCCAGCATTTTGTAGAAGATCGTTTTCTCAGCAAAATGACGCGGGTATAGAGTCGATGTAGATGCTCTGGTAGCGGAGACTGACGCTTCGTCAAATTCGTTCAGAAAAGTCCCAGTAAACGCGCGTTTTCCTTGCAGTAAGACTTCATAAACTATCTGCATCAGACAACGAGCGACGAGGTTGCTCATGTCTCTCAGGAAGACTTTCTGGGAAGACTGCTCTGTGTTGATGGGATAACGAGGACTGACCATGGCGGTCAGTCCTTTTCGTTATCGCTCAGGAGCTATGACTTTCGACCCAACGCCGGTTACTGCTGAAACATCCTCCACTCAACAAAGGAGATTTTGTGAGCGCCGATTCTGTTCTGATTACACGTCAGCACCTGTTGGATCCCTCTTTGGAACACACCCTTATCCTCGTTAAGCCAGACGGTTACGCCCGCGGTTTGACCGGTGAGATCCTGCGCCGCATTGAAGCGAAGGGCTACATCATCAAGGGCCTGAAGATCATGGTTGCCTCGCGTGAACTTCTTGCGGAGCACTACCGTGATCACGCGGGTAAACCATTCTTTGAAGAGCTTCTTGATTTCATGAGTGCGGGTCCGCTGGTTGCCATCATTGTTGAAGGCCAGCGCGTCATCGAAGGCATGCGCACCATGATGGGATCAACGGATCCGACAACTGCGCCTGCCGGTACGATTCGCGGCGACTTGGGTCGCGCATGGGACACCCCGAACATGGAGAACATCATCCACGGGTCGGATTGCGCAGAGTCTGCCCTTCGTGAGATTCAGATTTGGTTCCCTGAAATCGACTGATTTGGACAGAGAGGTCCATCGAGGCCCAAAGAGGGCTAGGAAGTACGCGCTTCCTAGCCCTCTTAGACACTTCAGCAATCATCTCCGTTTTCGGCCAGCTGCGCACGGGCAAGATCACTGGTGTATCGATATCTGCGACCCATGATTCTGGGACCTCGACATCAACCGTGTCGAGCTCTTTCAATAGGGCGCGCATCGAACGATTCACCCACTGGGACACGGTGAAGTTGCGGACTGCATCCAGAGAAAAACACCGATCGAAGTTCTGTCGGTGTCCGCGTGCATGAGCACGCCATCTACGTGATGTCCCTGAGAAATTGACTCTTCACGGCCTCGAGAAGGGTGGGAAAGTCAGGGTAGCCAAGGGGCGTCAACGGGAACAAGGCCAATCCAGCGAGACTCCGTGTCCTCGGGGAGAACTTGAAGAAGTGCATGAACGCCTGCAATAAAGCCCGCGGCGGGGCCAGAGCGCGGCGGCTCCTCCATGACGCGGATAACGTCGCTGGGAACTGTGACGGTCTCAGGTACCACGCATACGTGAGGAATCCCGGGCTCAGAGGCAGCGCCCACTCAAGCGCACGTCGGCCTCGGACCACGAGGTCGGGCTTTGATGCCCTCCCAGCCGCTGGCCGGGTCCCCCGCCGAGGATCACTAATCCACTGAGTGCTAGGCGCTGGGGCGAGGTCCATGTTCGCTCCGACCGCGCTTTTCTCTTCGACATAGCACTCACGAATCGCACCAGCCAATTTGTCGATGCCCTTCACCATGTCGATGATGGTCAGTGCGGCGACGGTTACGGCGGTCAGAGCTTCCATTTCGATGCCCGTTCGATCTGCGGTTCCGAACGGTCGAACGAGATCTCCACCCGTCTTCGGCCAATGATAATCGACCCGCGCAGTGGTGAACGGCGATCGGGTGTGCCAGGGGCAACTCGGGAGTGCGCTTCGAGGCCTGAATTCCCGCAATTCGTGCGACTGCAAGAGCGTCGCCCTTGGGGACCGAGTCATCGCGGAGGGCCGCCATGATTTTTGGTGAGCACTCGACGAAGCCGCGTGCTGCGCCTGACGCTGCACGGTCGGTGTTTTCGCCGTGATATCAACCATGTGTGCTTCACCGCGCTCGGTGAGGTGTGTGTGAATGGACTGGTTTCGCTCATGTCTAGCCTTTCGGCGCTCGTGTGACGGGAAGAGGATGGGACAGTGATCAGACTCGAACCGCAGTCAGGATTGACCAGGGTTCAACCAGTGACATCTTCGGGGAACGATCGCCAGCGCGTTCACGAGTGCAAAAAGAGGCAACGAGGTGAGACACGAACCCAACCTGTGTCGGAACCACAATCGGAGTCTGTTCTGGGGCCATCGGGTTCAGAAAGAATGACCGGTACAAACTGGCGCTTGCCTTCGGGGAAAATCCAGCCGTTGGGTGTGGTGACGACGATGGGACGCATGTTGTTCGCGCCCGTTGAGACCGGTGAATTCGGCCAGGACTGGGCGAACAAACATATGGAAGGAGACGAAGACCGATACCGGGTTGCCCGGCAGAGTCGCCAAGTGAGACGTCGCGTCCGTCACTTGCCCGAAGCGACATGCCAGCCCTGCGGCTTCCCGGGCTGCATGGCGACGCGAACGAAGTCCACCCCTTGCCCAAGCCAACTTCCTTGACGACGTCGTGAGGCGGCACCGGACGCCACCCGAAGTGATGATGAGGTCAGCGACCTCACCTGCCCTGGCGCGAAAAACTTCAGCAAAGTGAGCAGGGTCGTCATTGGAGCGGAAAAATTCCCGTCACTTGGGCACCTGCACGGCGAGCCAGCGCAGCGTCATCACGGAGTTTGAATCGGGAATCTGAGCGCCCTTAAGCTCCTCGCCCGGTGCGCACAATTCGTCACCCGTTGAGACGATGGCGATGCGGGGGTGGGTGAACCTTCACGCTTGCGTAACCAACCGATACTGCCGAGGCGATGGCGCGGGCGTGGTAGATCACCGGCATGCAAAATGACGCATCTCGGGCGTGCAGTCTCGCCCTGACGGCGCACTGAGCGCCGACCTTTGCAGGGCGTAGATGCTGATGCTTTCGGGGAGGGATGGGGACCGGGTTCTTCGGAGGTATGCTCCACGGGAACGATGGTGTTTGCGCCCTCCGGGAATTCGAGCGCCGTCATGATTCGCCATGCGGTTCCGGGTTCAAGAACGTGGGACTCGTTATCTCCTGCCGCGATGTCGCCAGCGACCGCGATGGTGACGGGGTTCTCAGGGGGCCTCGAGATCGTGATCGAGGTGAAGTGCGTAGCCATCCATTCCCGAATTTGAGAAGGCGGGACTGCAAAAGCGCGACAAGATCATCGACCAGGACGTGATCAAGTGCCTGATCAATGGGAAGCTCAGCAGGGGAGAGGGGGTGTGTACGCGTCCCAAGATGGAGTTCAAATAGTCTTCAAGAAGTTTGCATCTGGTCTCCTTCGCGCGGTCCGCATGGGGCCATAGCTCAGTTTGCGGCTTATTCGATCGGTTCGTGGCTTCGGCGGTCACCGAGGGAACTTTCGCGGGGGTGGCTCGAGGCCGGAATGGGACGACGTTCCAGCGACCTGCGGCGGTGTCAACAATGAGCAGGCGCCCGATTAAGGGCTCGCCAACTCCGGTGACCCACTTCAGACATTCTGTGGCGAGGACCGATCCGCCCTGCCCGCAGACGGCTCCCAGAACGCCGACGGTTTTTGAACTCATTGTTTCGACGGTGGGGGTTCCAGGAGATGAATATCGCGAAGAGTCAGGCCATCGGTGAAAAGCGAGGCTTGGAAGGACATCGATACCAAAGTGCCCCACATGTCGGGCGCCCAACGCGTGCGCAGGTATCTGAAATCGCGTATTTTGCGGTGAAATTGTCTGTTGCGTCGACAACGAAATCGTAGGCCGCAACGGTCTCATCGCTCTGACCATCAATAATCTTTGGTTCGATGTTGACCTGGATATCGGGGGTTGAGAGCAGGACGGTTATCTTGCAGATTCGGCTCTTATTCATGCCCAAGCGTGCGACGCCGTGAATGACTTGTCGCTGGAGGTTAGACTCCTCCAGATTGTCTAGGTCAGAGATACCGATTGTCCCAATCACGCCGCCAGATAGGCCAAGACGGGTGATCCCCGGGCCGCCGGCACGCCAACAACGGACGCTAGCAGCGCGGATCTGCTCGATGCCGCTCTCACCGATTCCGAGGGACACTGAGCAGGTCATAATGTCTCGCTGCGCTACCATGTCTGTGTCCCTTCACGACCATTTAAATAAAGGAGTCCCGTGATTAATGATACCGATATTGTCTCTGTTCCAACGGAGATGTGCTCGGGGAAGTACCCTTATTCCAGCAGCTCATTCCGGTGCGCGCGTCGTCTTTGAGGGTGTTGTTCGCGATCATGACGGTGGTGAAGGCGTTCACTACTTGGAATACTCGCATCACCTGCGGCCGCCAGGATTCCCTTCGTGCAAGTGTTGAGAAGTCGCTGGAGGCGCACGAAATCCTGAGGTTGATGGCATCTACGTCCGTCATCGCGTGAGGACACCTAGAGTGGGGACGTTGCGCTAACTTGTTGTCGTCGATAGTGCCCATCGAAAGGAAGCCTTCGCGCTGTGCGGTCAAATTGTCGACGACATTAAAGCCAGCGTACCGATCTGGAAAGATCAGTATTTCAGTGATGGTCACAATGAGTGGAGCAATACTCCGTGACCAGATTGTGGAGTCTCAGCCACCTGCAAAGGCGGAAGGACGTCAAGGCGAGATCCCTGCGATCGGCCACAGGTCACGGCCTCGTCAGCTCGAGAGAGGCGGCGCCCAAGGCTTGGGCAAGGTTGCCTGAGCATCAACAAGTTCTTCGTTCACCAGGAAGGACGAGGCCGCCAGAAGATCATCGATATCGCGGTCAGTTGAGCGACGAACAAGGTCGACGACTGTCTCGTTTGAGTCGTCCGCAACCTCGATCACTGCGCTCTCTGTATGCCAACTGCAGCGCTCGCAACAGCGAAAACGGATCGTGATCCTCATGGGGACTTTCAACCTCCAATTTTTGACATGGGAATAGGACGAGACCGGGCAAGCAAGCTGGTGGCCAGCGGGTTTAGCCACATGGCATCCTTCCACAGCTCAGCTAATTCTTCATCGCTAGCACCCGCGCGCATGCAGAGTGTGTAAGGTCAACACTGTCCACACTGAACAGACGGGAATAAGATCTTTCCATCTGCACTCAGGCGAGTTCGAGTGCACGAGGCGCAGAATGGAGACGTCATAGAAGGCGATCACGCCGATTGATGCCTCCCGGATGGGTGTCGCTGGGAGCAACTGACCAGCCAACGGCGCGCGGGTTCCGGGCTGCGGTAATGACATCCGGTAAGCTCGGAAGGATTCGCGAAGAACAGCTGGATGTCATGCACGCAGTTGGTGCAGGAAGAGAACCGCAAAGGCAGCCAAAGGGCCGAGTGGCATAGAATACAATGGCGCGCCACTGATGGCCGCGCTCTAAGGCGAAGGTCACTAAGGCGGGGTTTCTGTCGGGGACTGCTGAGTCAACGACGACAGCGGTGTTGGGTTTTGACGGTTCCGAAGTGCGGATGCATCGACGCATCGAGGCCGCGAAGGACATGCGCTTGAGCGTTTGCGGCGCGAAAGCTCAGCAAAACGGACCGGATCCAGACTGTCGATGGACACATTGAGGCGTTGAAGACCAGCGTCTACCAGGGAATCGATGACACGATCAAGGCCAATACCATTCGTCGTCAAGGCCAAGTCCGGCTCAACCCCCGCGTCTTTCGAAGCCCTCGCGAACGGCCTCACGGCAATACAGGGAAGATCGGGGCGCAACTGAGGGCTCGCCGCCGGTGAGTGCGCGCCTGGGTGACGCCAAGAGGTTGCGGCGATTTTGGCCAAAGCGGCGGAATTCTTCCAGGACGCAGAAGGTCGCTGCGCTTCAGCCAGTCCGTCACCTTTTCGGGCAGGCAATACACGCAGCGAAGATTGCATCGATCGGTGACCGAGATCACGCAAATCTGTGGCCGTTCGACCGAAAGGTGTCCAGAAGAAGAGGTTCGTACATCAAATCGGTCAGTAACCAAGTCCGAGCTGTTCAAGAATGTGAGGGACGCGGGCCGATCACGCTGATCGTGTCCTTCACACCGCCCGCGTGAACCCGGTGCGTTCACGATGAAGCACGAGCTCACCCTGGCGACTGACACCGACAAGACCTGCGCGAGACGAGGCACAGGTGTGTTGACCAAGCCGACCTGCCGCAATCTGCGCAGCGATCGCGTCCATACGTGCGTCCAGAAGGGAGCGCGTGGCTTCGGGAGTAAAGGTCGCGATCCGCGCAACGCCGGTTCGCCGGTGGTCACGATGACGCGCGCCTTTATGCCGTGCATCGAGGATTGCATTTCGTGCAGCAATGCCATCGGGGACAACGCGGACCTGATCGACAATAACCCCAACACCAAAACCACAACCAACCCACCCCAACCACAACAAACCCACCCACCTTCCATTTTCTGCAGACCCTTCTGCAGAATCTTTGCATGTCCGGGACGTACCGGCTGGGCGACAGAGCTGTTACGCAAAACAAACCTCCCGAAATGGGACCTTCCGTGGAGGTCGGTTGACGGGGAATTGACACGTTCTTGCAAGCGTTTTCGCGTAATTTTCGCGCAATTCTCCAATTAGAACAGGTTGTCCCTTATATATTAGCGACAAGTATGCGTTTGGGTAGGAAAGGGAGAGTGTCAATGACTACACTCACATGCTGCATCATCAGCCGCACCCGCGAAAAACAAGCCAGTAAATATGTCCTTCGAGGATTGGGATCCGAAACAACCCCGAAAAAGTGGGACTCCGAAGCTCGCGTG
>BNJV01001650.1_pt1 | contig 47967 bp, 102 predicted proteins | sample 8540591 | NCBI WGS metagenome assembly BNJV01 (sample SAMD00202457, study PRJDB9452) | human saliva metagenome | host: Homo sapiens | reverse complement strand
CGTTCAGGACTGAACGTATTAGTTATTTCTGCCATATGTCGAAATAAGGACGAGAAATACTCCTAACACACCACCCCCACACAACTTACTAACACATTATATCTGTATATTTATACTATTAAGATAATTTCCTTAATTCTATACCTTTGAACCTATAACTCTACTATTATTTGGGTATGTATGCCTTTATGTAGAAGCGGATCCCGCCCCCGCCGAACCCGCACTTCTTGCCGTTTGATGCTTCTGAGTTGCAAACCCTTAGGGGGACGACCTTATCGTTTGGTGACAAATCGTCACACGCCCCCGCTCAGTGCCCTGTGCGCCTGGGGGTGTGCGCCTTCTACGGGACCCAGTTGCGCCTCAGGATCACGAGGTTGCCCTCTGAGGCGTTTTCCGGGTCGCCCCGGTAGGGTCGCTTGGGTCAGGGGCTGAAATCGCCTCAGAATCGATCCTCGTGCGTCTGAGGGGGTTCCGCTCGACCGCCCGGTGCTGTGCGGTGTGCGCTTCGGGACTGTCCGTTCCGCTGACCGCCGTTCTAAAAACCGTCTTCTTTGAGCCCCGAAATTCGAAAAATGGTCCTCTTTGTACCCGAAACCTGCCCCCGAAATTCGAAAAGGGGCTTCTTTGTAACTTTTAATGTTAACTTTTACCTACGTAACCGTAAGTTACTGCTACGTAGGTGTAAGTTACCCCGCGGTAGGTTACGCTGGTGTAGGTTACTCGGTGGTAAGTTACCTCACGGTAGGTTACGGCTTCGTAGGTGTAACCTACCGCTACGTCGACGGAGGTTACCTCACGGTAGGTTACGGTGGCGTATGGTGCTCGGAAATGTGACGGAGAACACACCGCTGGGGCTTGACACGACGCCCTGGACTGTGCGAGGATGGATACATCGGAACGAAGAGAGAAAGGAACTCCGATGGACATCGAAATCGACTTCTTCGAAGAGCTCGGCGGCTACTACACCGCAGACCTGGCGGACGTCCTGGAAGACTTCGAAGGCTGACCAGAAGGCCCCCGCTCCGGCGGGGGCCTTCCCATGCCCGCAGACGCCCCTCAGAGGCCCGAGAAGGCCCCTCAGAGCGCCGCAGACGCCCCCGCCTAGGCCACCCTACCGGCGGGGCCCCAGAGGCCCTCAGAGGGGCGATTTCGAAGCCTGAGGGGGTGCCCCCGAAGTCCGGGGGTGTGCGCAGCGGCTCCGGAGACGGCCCCGAGCGATTACGCAACGTCGGTGTTGCGAAAATCCCGGAACTTGATATGTGAGCTTCGTCTCACTTTCCGAAATCGGGACTAAGGTCCTAGCTCGAGGAACCATGTGAGCAATCTCACACTCGGAGGGGCTCTCGAGCAACCATGTGAGAAACATCACAATGTGAAATACATCACACTCGGAGGGGCTCTCGAGGCCTCGAGCAACCATGAAAAATACATTTTCCAGGGGCTCTCGAGCAACCATGAAAATGTGACGGAGAACACACGCTCGGGGCTTGACACGACGCCCTGGACTGTGCGAGACTAGAGCCATCGGAACGAAGAGAGAAAGGAACTCCGATGACCGCGAAGTACTCCTACAGCCAAGCCCCTGGCGAAGTCGCTCACCGAGAAGCTCGGAGGCCTCGCCTTCGTCCCTGCCCGACGGCGCAGTCCAGGCCGATACCCCCGACGGCACCTTGACCGTCTCACGCCGACGGCGCAGTCCGGGTCCGCGAGTGCGGCGAGACCGAAGCCTGGCCGACCCTCCGCAGCGCCGTCGCCGACTGGGGCGTGGAAGTGTGACGAGGCCCACCCCGGAGGGGCTTGACAGCCTCCGGGGGCCCGCTAGAATGAAGACATCGGAACGAAGAGAGAAAGGAACTCCGATGAACACCTGGAAAACCGCCAACGCCGTCGTCCGGCACCTCGAAGCCACAATCCCCGTATACGACGTCTCCGAGCGAGGCTACAGCCTCTACGTCAGCCTCGTAGACGGCCGCAGCTTCATCGTCGACGCCCCGTTCGAGGGCGACGTCAGGATCACCCCCGGTGTGCGCACCTACGAAGGCGGCCTGCAGCTGCTGAAGGACCTGGACGCAGAGCTCACGGACGCCGGCTTCGACGTTCGCCAGGTGACCTGTCGCCGAACCCTCGCCGTCGAGCTCCGTGTGCGCGACGACGCAGGCGGGTGGGCCTGGTGAGGCGCTTCTGGGCAGCCGTCGCCGTCGCAGCCGGCATCCTGGCCGGCTGGGGCTGCGGCGAAGATCTCGGCCGCTGGGACGCCTACGCGGGCATCCGAGACGAGCCGACGGTGCTGGGCCTGACTGTGATACAGGTCATACACTACGGGCTTGACGCAGACGCCCGGTAGCCACTAGACTAGAGATATCAGGACAACAGAGAGAAAGGAAACCCTGATGCACACCACTACCTTCATCCCCGAAGTCGACGTCCCCGACTTCTGTCGCTAGCCTGAGGGTGGACCGCGAGCGCCAGCGCGCTCGACGCCGGAGCCGCCGCCAGCGCCGCGGATGGGAGGCCTGAGATGACCTGGCTCGACTTCGCCGCCGCCGTCTGGGACGCCTTCTACGGGCTCATGTCCACCTGCGAGGAGCTCGTGGAGCACCTCCCGACGTCGCCGCAGTGCTCCTTCGACTGGTGTTAACAACATCACACCGGAGGCCGCTTGACAGCGGACTCCGGACCGACTAGACTAGAGATATCAGGACAACAGAGAGAAAGGAAAGGAAACCCTGATGAACTACTGCCGACCGATCACCGCGAACTGCTTTCCCTAGACGCCGTCTCCGACGCCGATCTCTCGACGCCGCCTCCGACGCCCCTCGTAGACGGGGGTGGAGCTTGGACGAGGACCGAGAGTTGCCTTTCGAGGCGGACTACTGCGAGGATCCGGATGCCGCCTTCGAGATCGACTCCGAGTGGAGCGAGATCCAGGCCGACGCCGTCGGCAGGCTCTGGGACCGGCTCTCCGACGAAGAGCGGGTGGAGCTTTGGCTGCACGACTGCGCGGGGCAGGACCCCTGACGATCCCGTTGACGCCGAGACGGTCTGGGAGCGGATGGCGATGTCCGTGATGGAGCGGCTCGGGAGCGTCTACGAAGAGCCGGGCGCCCGTGTGACGGATGCCTGCGCCCTGAGCCCTGAGGCTGACTTCGGCGGAGGCCCCTGGCCCGGGTGCTGGGTCTGTACGAAGCCGCCCGAGCGGATGCCCGGAGACACTGGGGCTACCCTTCGAAGGTCCGCACCTTCGACGTCGTGCACGGCACCGTGGTGGTCCGGAGCGGAAGCGGCGCCGTGGAGGCCCGACTGAGGCCGGCCTTCGCAGAAGGCGATGACGAGGACGCCGTCATCGTGGAGATGCTCAGGGGATCGAGCTCCGCGAAGTCGGGCTCGACTGATGTTTCACGTGAAATCGAATGGGCTGCCGCCGAAGGCGGCGGCCGGGGAGGGAGGCGCTATTGAGAATTACCTCACTAAGATATGGGGTTGGAATAGTTGGATTGATGTACTGCGGATGGTTCGTCTGCGCGATGGTGGAAGCGCTAAGCTACGGTACGGTAGGGTAAGTAACACAAGTTGAGTGGTAGGAAAAGTAGCCCCTAGGACGTTAGTCCTAGGGGCTACTTGTATTTTTGGTGGGAAAAGTTGGAATTTTTGGATGGGTGGGTCGACTTGCATGGGGGACCCAACCGCATATATTAATCGCTATTTTCCTCTACTGGAAATCATACCGCGGTATGATCGCTATAATAAGACCCGTGCACGATATAATCCTCATCTTCGACCACCTTCTAGGGGCGCCAGCAGTAGGCCTAGGAGCTCTTATAACCGCTATAGCGACCTCTACACGTCGCTTAAGACCAATAGGAAGGTCCTTAGCGTCAAACAAGACATGGAAAACAACCATGGGAGCTCCTTTACGCGACGCCATAGACCGAATAGAGTCCAACACAGACGCTCACGGACCTGGTTCACGCACACACCCGCCAATTGGACGATATCCAGGCCGCTGTGCGCAGACACGACGACGAGATAAAATCGTGGCATGACAAGCCCACTGCCCCCGCAACACCCCTTGTGCGCATAGGAAGATCTACAACGAGGCGACGATAACGCCTAACCCGACACCCCTACGACTCGACGCTCCTCCCAACCCCGCCGCCTCCCCCAAACCCAACCCCGATCAGCCGCTGGGGGCCACTGCGGCCAGCTTTGGCGGCGCCTATTCCGGCCCCTCACACCCCTGCTCAAAATAGAACGGGTGCCCATCCCTCCACGGACCCGGACCCCGCCAAGCATGACAGACTGCAGGTGGTGTACAGCCTCATCGGCGAACATCGTCACCACAGCCCAACTGCGAAACAAGGACAACACCCCGCCGACCCCTAACAACCCCACTAGCGAACCGAACCCGTGGGAGGTGGGCTGGCTGCTGTGGTGCTTCAGCCCGACCCGACACACCCTACGACCCGAGCCCGACTAGCAACAGCAACTTCCGCTTCTATGCCTTAACCCTCAGCCTCAACGGCTGGGAGGTGTCGAAGCAAGACCCCCTCGTACAAGGGCGGGCAGCGTTTCCGAAGTCGAACGATGCAAAGGACCAGCGTAAGTTTCCCCCGCACAACACAACAGAGCACAACACGCCGGACAACGCTGTCAACCCCTATTCGGTTCTCATCAAGGCCTGCCACGAATATTCGCTGGGTACCACCCCCGCGCAACTAGAGGACGACGTAATACCGGCCAATCGGAACTCCGAGGCTGGCAATAAAGCTCGACTGACCCCCGTTAGAAATGTGTTCCACATCTTCGTGGAGAGTCAGTTGCTTACCACTGTCGTCGACGAAGAAAAGCCGCTGCCCCCGCACATTCCGGCGTTCTATTCGGAGGATGCCCGTGTGCGCTTCTCTCACATGTGGCATGCGACGCCCAAGCGACCTCAGCTTCGACCGTCTCCGGTTGACTACGACCCGCTGGCCCCTGCACGCGACGGGCTACCCGCCTCAGGGGGTGGTATGGTTCTAGCCATGGAAGAGAGCTACCATGATAGAACAGCGGACTTCACATACGCAGCTGAGGACGCTTACACGGCCTACATGAAGCGGGAACCGGGGAAGATGCCTCTGGACAACCGGGCCGCCGAAAACCTTCGAGGAACGCTACCGGCCGGCCTCCAGATCGCTGTGCGGGTTCAACCCGCCTTTTCCGACGCGGGACGGTGCGGCTATTTCGAGGGGCGAGGCGAATGACGAGATCGAAGAGTACTGTGCGCAGTTGGACGCGCTGCAGTCTTTGATCGATGCGTGTGGCGCACCGTGCCGGGCAACGACGGCCCGCTTCTGCGCGGCTACCCTTTCGCTGTGCGCCACGTGGACGACGGCTGCGGAGTTCCATTTGCCCCACCGTGATCTCACCCGCTGTGCGCCTTTGAGGCAAGGGAGGGCTATGACTTTGCGGAAGCGACGGAAGATCCCGGCGCACAGCCCACGCCCGGATAGGGGCGCTTTCGTGCGTATACTGAGGTGAAGGCTCTTCTCAAAAGCAGGAAGGAGACGGATGACGCAGGCTGACGTGCAGCGCAACGCCATTGTGGCGTGGATGGCGAAGCACGACGGTGACTTCGGCTACACCAACGACTACCGCCGCAAAGACCCGGAGCGATATGGCTGGGGGACTGCTCCAGCACTATAGCGCAGTCTACCGGCAGTGTGCGGGCATTGAAATAGGCGAGCGGAGTTTCAATATAGCGTCGGACCCGGACGCGTACACGGTGGCGTCGGCGACGTCGTGGAGGATCTGCCCTCACAAGACCTGAAACCAGCCGACATTATCTGCATGGGCTGGCATTCGGGCCCCTTCGCGGGGCGGATCAGCCACGTGGAGCTCTACGCCGGGGGCATGTACACGTGGGGGCACGGGGGCCCGGGCAGAGGCCCGAGGCTGCACTCGCTATCGGACCGGTCCCTGACGGGCTCAGCGACGATCATTATCGTCAAACGCCACATCGGCGATACACAGGACAATGACAACCAAGGCAACACCAGTAAAGGGAGACGAGTTGACACCCTGACGAGCACAACATGCTCAGCTGGCTGTACGAGAACATCAAGGTGCCGAGCCAGGGCTTCGGCTACCCCCAGGCGACCCAGAACTCGATCGCGGAGCTGAAGGAGGTGGCGGCTAACCTGACGCAGGCCGTGGAGTCTATGACGGCGACGGTGAATAGGATCGCGACGGACTTGACTGTGCCGGGCTACGGCTTCGGCTACCCGGCTGCGAGCCACGCCGCGCTTGAGGAGACGATCAACAAGCTGAACGACATCCAGAACACGCTGGCTAAGCGGGGCGATGCGAAGTGACGACACAGGAAACACCCGCCCCTACAGGACCCAAGCACCTGGACACCCCCACGCTGACGGACGAACAGAAGGCAGCGGCGTTCGCCGCGGCTGCTCACACCGTGGAGACGGGGGCCTGCCGCAGGGGACGGCGGCCTGGCGGACCCGAACCGGAAGAACGCCTACCACTTCGACGAGCTCGTGCCGACGCAGATTCAGCACAAGGCGCGGTCGATCATCCGGACGTTTGTGGTGTCCTTGGTTGGCGTGCTAGCGGCATTCGCCGCGAAGGTCGGGCTGACGCTGCCCGCCGACCTGGCCGATACGATCACGGCGGCCGTGTGGGGGCTGGTGACGGTTTGCGCACAGTGGCTGCTCAATACTAAGCCCGTGGACCGCTTCCTCCACAAGGTAGTGCCGTTCCTGGCGACAACGCCGAATAAGTAACGCACAGCATAAGAAGGACCCCCGTCGCGTCCCATTCCGGGAAACGTCGGGGGTCTTTATGTCTTCAGTTTACACGTCGGGTCGGGGGTGACTAGCAGATCCAGGTCCGGCCCCACAGGCGGCAGGTTCCGTACCACCCGGCGAACATCCGGCCGATCAGATTCCATGAAAACATGTTTTCTCCTCTCTGTCGACTTACTGTGCGCAACCAGTGTACACGCTGAACAAACTGCTGTCAAGCCGTGATGAGGTTGAGCTGGTGCTGGGTCCATGCGAAGGCGGCGAGGGCGGAGATCGCGCCGAGGGATGTGAAGGCGAGGGAGACCCAGAAGACGACGGCGCCGGCCTTGGGGAAGCCGCACCATGTGACGATGTAGGCGATGAGGGTCCAGAACCCCTGTGCGACGAGGAATGCGACGGGGACGGCGATGAAGTAAAGAAGCATGAGAAGTCCTTTCTCTAGTCCGGTGGTTCGATGGTCCGACTGTAACTCGTATACGGGTGGAAGTCAAGTTTGCGCATACCAGCCTTGCACTGCTAGAGTCCTCGTATCAGCCAATACACCGCACACGAGAGGAGAGACACGATGTTTCACGTGCATTTCATCTGGGCGCAGTCAACGTCTGGGATCATAGGGGTCAACGGGAAGCTGCCGTGGCACGACCGAGGAGACCTACAACACTTCAAGGACATGACGATCGACAAGACGGTGGTGATGGGCCGGAAGACCCGACAATCCCTGCCGCAACGCAACAAGAAGCTACCCAACAGGACGAACATCGTGCTGAGTCGGACGATGAAGTCGACCAAATCCATCAAGGCAGTGGCTAGCCCGTACGCGGCGATAGAGCAGACCCTCGCAGAGGGTCGAGACGAAGCGTGGGTGATCGGCGGGCACGAGACGTTCCAGGCGTTCATTACAGCCCATGACCTGGATCGGCTACCGTTCAGGCTGGACGCTTACGTGTCAGTGTTGAACGTGGACGACGAAATCCAGCCGATCACCGCGCAGGACGAGGTGACGTGGGCCCCCGTATTAGACGACCGCTGGGTGCTGCTGTACGACCACATGGCCGGCCCTAGACGCCGGCTGCAGAAGTATGTTAAGGTGTTCAGGTAAGCTCCTTTCTCTCAGGACCCCGCCGGGTGAGCGCTATGCCCCGGCGGGGTCTGCTGTGTGCGCATGACACCGTGGTAGTATTCCTCTTAAGCCTGATTAGAGAGGGAGTTTCATGAGAATCGATGTTCAAACGAGCCGCTTAGCCACTGCTAACGGGTCGATTGCGACGCTTAGCGGTACGCTGCCCAACCTCGACCTGGACGTTGCGCTGGCTAGGGGCGTGAAGGCCGTGTACCTGACGGTGTTCGCCAACGCAACGGAGACGAAGGTCACGTCGCTGTGTACAGAGGGCGGAACGTTCTGCGTAACCATACACACCATGGCTGAGCGGCCTACCGTGAAGGTGTGCGACCCGCTGGAGGCGCCGGTGGTGATCCGGTACAGGGGGCTGTGATGGCCGCGCCTAAGAAAACGACGAAAAAGAAGCCGGCTCAGACCAAGACTGCATCCAAGGAGCTGGTGAAGAACGACCGGGATCGCTTCGCGATCCAGAAGTCGACCGGCGAGCTTGCGATGGACGACAGGAGGCTGCTCACCCTCGCACAGGCGGGGGCCAGCCCCTCTGAGATGTCCGAAGAGCTCGGCCTGCCGGCGGAGACGTGCCTTGCCCGTGTGCGCTCCCTGCTGAAGCGCAACGACGTGTGGACGAACCTCGAACGCCAACAGATGCTGATCGCCGACATGTACGACTTGAAGACCCGGGCCTTCAACTTCCTGGAGAAGTGCTTCGAGTCGGATGAGATAGCCGCCCGGCACATCGAGGCTGTCAACAGCGTCCTGAAGCAGCTCGGGGACCGCTTGGACAAGGTGAAGGAGTACAACGACGAGGAAGAGGCGCGGGTGACGAAGCAGCAGACTCGGCTGATCCTCGACCTGGTGGAGGACGCCTGGGAGCGTGTGCGCACACGGATAGTCGCGGCCTACAAGAATGGGGAGCTGCTCGACCCGGGAGGCGATGGACGAGTGTGTTCTATCAGGCGCTGAAGGAGGCCCATGCTAGTCAAAGCTAGCGCCGTCGAGAGCGCTATCGCCACCGTCAAGGCGCACCGGCGGCAGGACAACTTCAAATCCGACCCTGTGGGATGGGCCGAGTACATGCTGGGCACGGACGAAGGCACGCTGTGGAGCAAACAGCGGGAGATCGCCCGGGCCGTAGTGGACAATAACTCGACGGCCGTGAAGGCAGGCCACGGCGTGGGGAAGTCCCGACTTATGGCTGTGCTCATATGCTGGTGGGTGGACATCCGCTACCCGCACTGCTACGTGATCTCAACGGCTCCGTCGATGGCGCAGGTGCAGGACGCTGTGGCGAGAGGTGATGCAGTTGAAGGACATCGTTGAACGGCGTTTCGACGAGGGGCTGATCGACCACAAGCTGCCGGGGCGTATCACGATGGACGTCCAGTGGAAGGACGACGTGACGAAGCTCCCGCTGGGGCGCGGAAGGAAGCCGCCGGACAACCTGGGCGGGAACTCGTTCCAGGGCATCCACGGCGACGTGTTGGCGATCGGCGATGAGGCGTGCGGACTGTCCGGCGAGCTGATCGACGCCCTGGCGAACATCACGACGAACGAGGCGTCGCGGCGTGTGCTGATCGCGAACCCCACGGACCCGATGAGCTACCTGGGGAAGATCTTCAAAGAGGAGATGGAGAACTGGAAGCGCATGTCCATCTCGGTCCTGGAGAGTCCGAACTTCACAGGCGAGCCTATGCCGCCGAAGGTGCTGCAGAAGCTCACCGGGCCGTCCTACGTGGAGCAGAAGAAACTGGAATACGGCGAGGACAGCGCCAGGTTCAAGGCGCGCGTCCTGGGCGAGTTCGCGTTCGATATCGAGGACTCGCTGATTCTGCCTGGCGACGTGGAGAAGGCGTGTTTGACGGAGAGGGAGCGGATCGGCCGGCCCGTGTTGGGTGTGGACGTGGCGCGGTTCGGCGCGGACCGCTCCGTCGTATACCTGTGCGTGAACGGGGTTGTGCGCTTTGTGGATTCGTGGGCGAAGACGGACCTGGTGCACAGCGCACAGCGTGTGCACGATCTGGCGCTTCGCGAGGGCGCACATGCCGTGGCGATCGACTGCGACGGTATCGGGGTGGCATGTTCGACATCCTCAACTCGTATGCGACCCGGACGTACGACATTCTGGCTGTGCGCGGGTCTATGGCGAGCCCCGACAGAGGCCGTTGGCATAACTACCGCTCTTACATGTGGGATTCGTTCCGGTACAGGTGCCGAACAGGGGAATTGGATCTGGACCCGTTGGATATCGACTTGCACGACGAGCTGCTGTCCGTCGGCTACTCGTATAATACGATGTCCGGCGGGCTTGTCCTGGACTCGAAGGATAAGCTGAAGAAGGACGTCGGCAAATCGCCTGACTTGGCCGATGCGGCAGTGTATGCTGCTATAACAGACCAGAATATCCGTGATGCCGTCCAGCAGGAGACTGTGTTCTCCGACGCGGGGGACATGATGGATGACGACGAAGACAGCTACCTAATGGAAATGGGGAGACTTTTGGATTCAACCGCATACTCGTTTAGCGACGAGGGTATTGCGTTCATCAACGAGGCGCAGAGGTCCTACCTCCTCGACGAGGGTGCCAACTGGGTCAGCTACGCCGACGACAAGGGCCTGACACTGGCTTTCATCCATGAGGTTGTGCGAGGCCTAAGGGACATGGCCCGGGATCACCCGCTGCATAAGCGCGGCGCACAGCTGAGGACCAGCTACATCTTCGGCGACGACTTGGTGTTCAGCGACACGTCTTCGAAGCTGGACAAGTTCATCAAGTCGGAGTCGGCGCAGAGGACGCTGTTCTCAGCATCGGCTATGGAGAGCCTGAACTTGGAAAGGTTCTGTGCGGGGAACGTGTTCCTGTTCCGCGAGGTGCACACCGACAAGCTGACGCTGGTACCCGTGGAGGAGATCGAGGAGATCGTCCGGGATTCGTTCGACTCGTCGGTCGTGAAGTATGTGCGTCGAACATGGACCCCGGACGGGCAGAGCACGATCAGCCAGTGGTTCCCGACCGCCGAGTACAGGCGGAGTGTACAGCGGCTCCGTAAACCACCTAACACAGCTTACGAGGTGAACGGCAACTACGTCGTAGCATTCTGTCGTCCGGACGGCATGCAGGACACGCGTTTGGGGCGCCTGACTCGTTAGCGGCCGCGCTGTGGAGCGTCGCCTATTCGGGGTATCTGCGGGATAGCGCCAGACTGTCGAAGGCATTGTCGAAGATCGCGTGGGCTATCGTCAACAGCAACAACCAGGGCAAGCGGCAATCGGCTGTGGAGATCTCGAACCGCGGCGACGTGGTGGGCGCCACGGCGAGCTTGGGGCCCAATCAGTCCCTGGCTGGTGTGGGAGTCCCGAGCGCACAGGTGAACTACGGGAACGGCCAGCCTCTGGCGGCGCTTGTGGCTGCATCGTTCGGCATACCGGTCATCGCGCTGCTGTCGTCACCGGGTGCTACGGGCGGCTCCTACGGGGCTGCGACGACGCTGGACAGGCCGACGATCAACGGCTGCAAGCTGGAGCAGCGCAAATGGAGGGATTTCTTCAAGCAGGGTGATGATGGACGTTGATCCGTCGGTGAGGATGTGGACATCAAGTTCCCGTCGATCGAGCAGGATCCCACCTATCGTGCTTTGCAGTCACTTCGCTACGTCTATGTCGACGGGGGCCATCCACCAGGGACGAGTACCGTCAGGCTGTGCTCAATCTGCTCGCTGTGCCCGATATCCACGGCGACGAGCTTCCGGAGCCGAACGATTTTCTGAAGAGTGGTAATGTGTCTGGTGGAGACGACGGCGATGCTGTGCGCGACCCGGTGGCACGCCAGGGCAACCAGGAGCCGTTCCGGGCGGCTTCAACCAAGGAGACACTGAAGATGAAAACTGAAGTCAAAGAGAGCACGACTACTAGTGTTCTCAAGCCCATCAAAGGAACCCGTAAGTGGCTTGTGCGCCTTATCGCCGAGGGGGCGGGATCGACTGGTATATACACCAAAGAGGCGCTGCAGGGCAGCTTCGCTGAGGCCTTCCCGATTGGGACGCATATGTATATCGATCATGCGTCTGAGTCAGAACAATGGGACCGTCCCGAAGGGACTCTGACGAAACTTTGCCGCCGTGATCGCTGAGACACCCTACTGGATGACAGCCCCGAACCCGGGATGTATGCCACGATCGAAGTTTTTGGAGCAATAGGGCGCCGTTTATTGAACAGGTGTCGGATGTCATCGGTGTGTCCATTCACTGTGATGCCCAATTGGCGCAGACCGACGACGTGGTCATGGCCGAAGACGTTCCGCCTGTGATAGAGTCGTTTATACCTTCTCCTGTTAATTCCGTGGATTTTCGTCACAGTCCCCGGTGACAGGTGGGCGCCTCGTCGAGGCGCTGGAGTCGTTCAAAAAGGAAATGCTATTATGGGTAGCAGCAACAAACACAATTCCGAAAGGAAGAGAATGGACAAAGAGTTCAAGGAGGCCCTTGAGGCCCTGGACACCAAGCTCTCCGCTCGTCGAAGCCCTCGCCGATAAGGCCAAAAAGAAGGACGAAGAGGACGAAGAGGACGCCAAGAAGGCCAAGGAGGAAGAAGAGGACAAGGCCAAGAAGGCTAAGGAGGCCATCCTTGCTCTCACCGACTCGACCTTCCCGAGGTTTCCCGTGTGCGGGTGGCTGAGGCTATTGCTCGCGGCTATGACGCGAAGGCTATCCTGGACCGTGAAACCAAGCTCGTCGAGTCTATCCGCGAGAGCTGTCGGCGGCTTTCGCCCCTCGAGCATGTGCCTTCCGGTAAGGGCGCTGACGACTTCGAAGCCGAATTCGCCAAAGCTGACCTGGTAAGGAGGATACGCACATGGCACAGAATCACGTCAAGGGCGGGGACACCTACGAGGTCCAGGTCGACGCGGCCGTCAAGTCCGGCGATGTCGTCGCCGTCGGCAAGGTCGGGGCTGTGGCTCTCACCTCCGCTACGCCCAAAGAGGACAACAACTTCTATTCGACGCTCGCCTTCGAAGGCATCGCACACCTCGGCCTGGACGGCTCTGTCAAGGCAGGGGGACATCGTCACGATCGACGGCGCCACCGAAACCGGAAAGGCGGCTAAGCCCGAGATCGCGGCCGACCCAGGGAGGGAAGATCGTGGTGGGCTTCATGTGCTCAACCCGATGTCGAGTGCCTCGACTAAGTACGCCGTCAAGCTGACCCAGGCTTGGCTCTAAGGAGGATATCTATATGGCAATCAACGCGAGGGAAGCCTACAAGGCTGGTATCCTTCTGCACAAGGCGCTTCACGCCGACGATATTCGTGTGCGCAACTCGGCCCGCAGGACCTGAGCGAGGCCATCTCGACCTCGGACCTTCCGGTCAATCTCGGCCCCACCATGAACAAGATCATGCAGGGAGAGTACCAGCAGGTCCCGTCGAATTGGCGCGAATGGGCGGACACCCTTGAAACCCCCGACTTCGAGACGGTTCCCTACTTCAGCTTCGATTTCACGGACGACAATATCCCCGTGCGCAAGGACGGTAAGGGTTATGTCGCACAGGGCTGCCCGCTGTCGGCGAGCTGGGTGAGTACCCGATCCTCGGTCTGAAGGCAGAGCAGTTCAAGCTGAAGCTGGCGAAGGCCGGTGTCCAGATCCCGCTTTCGTGGAGACGCTGAAAGCGCTACGGCGCCGACTGGGGCTTGATTCCTCGGATCACGAAGGAACTGGGGCGCCGCGCAGCTAACCAGGAGTCGATCGAGGCTGCCCTGCAGCTCTGTTCAGCCTACTGGCCTGAACACGACGAACTTCAAGGCCGCCAACAAGAACGTCCTGGCGGGCAACCCCGAGCTGAGCATCGAGGCGCTGGAGAAGGCTTTCGCACAGCTGGCCACCACTACAGTACAACGGTCGCCGAATCATCATGCCGACCAAGTTCAACCTGATCGTGCCCCCCGGCTCTCGCAAGTCGCGCCGAGCAGATCATGAAGGTCGTCGAGATCCGCCGCCAGAACGGCACCGAGACCCAGGTGATGGGGAACACGGTGTCCGGGAAGGTCGCGAATGTCTTCGAGGTGCCGGAGCTTGCGCTTATCGCCGGAGATTACGCTGACAAGTGCTGGTTCCTTCTGCCCCGAAGAACTCGATGCCCCGCAAGAACATCGTCAACGTGTTCCTGAGGGCGAGACCGCGCCGAAGATCTTCGTCGAGAAGACCACGAATAGCTCTGAGCTTGACGGCTCGTTTGATAACGATGCGTACCGGACGAAGATCCGTCACCCTCGTCAAGTCTGCTTTCATCGCACCGGAGGGCACTCTTGCTCCAGCGGTGCGGGCGCCTGATAACGATACCCGACAGGATGGGAAACCCCGCCCTCACAAGGGGCGGGGTTTCCTGCAGTGAAAGGAGCCGACGTGGCGAAGATAACCGTGGACGAGCTGAAACTGTTCCCTGCCGGGTATCGACCTCGACCCCAAACTGCTAGAACGGCTGTGCGCACTATATACTAACGTGTTCAAGGCCGCTGCGGCTGCCCTACGCGCCCTATGCTGCGAAGCTCGTATCGGAGGGTGGGGTTGAGAACGCAAAGGCCGATGACTTCACGCCGTCGGGCGGCGACAAGAACATCGACGCCCTCCTCTCCTAGCTGATAAGTACGACGCACAGGGGGACGCCCTGGAAAACGGCGAGGGGCTTGTGCTCGTCCCGATGAGGGGGGACGACGTGTTCGAGAGAGCGAGGGAGTTCCTTGGCCGGTATAGCTGAGGGCCGTCTGGCAATGGCGGCTAAACGCGTTGAACGCTATATGGTCGACGAGGTGACTATCTACGATGGCAAGAACATCAAATATGACGCTAAGACTGACAGCTATGATTATGGCTCAGTCGTATATTCTGGGAAGGCGCGTATACAGCCGATACGCCAACCTGAGGTAGCCAACGATCAGATCGCCCCCCAGACGACTAACCGCGTGCGAGTTCAGCTGCCACGATCGACGATGTCGCTGAATATCCCGATGGCGGCGAGGATCAAAGTGGTGAAGACGCAGGACACACCTCACATGGTGGGCTACATGATGACGGTGGCGTCCTTGGTGGATGCATCGCAATCGTTCGAGCGGACGATCATCTGCAACACGCCGATGAACAAAGCGGAGGCGTAACCGACATGAAGATCCGCACGAAGATCGGAGCCAATAAGTTCACGAAGTACGCTAAGCGCGTTCAGGGACTTCAGGGAATACGACTTGTTCGCGAACGTCATCGACAAGCTGTCGGAGGAGATCCCGCCAGCGCTGCAGGACACGATTGAGAAGACTCCGTCTGCTCTTGTGCCCGGGAAGATAGGGTCGTATCTGGACGGGGCACATGCACGATAGCGTAAGCGTCATCGTCCCGGACAACGTGACAGTCGAGTACGGCTGGATCGAAGGGTCCAACAAGTTCGACGGCGGCTGGGACCACGACTACATCCTCGGCCAGGAGTATGGCGATGATAGGGTGTGGGGTATGAAGGCCCTGGAGAAGGTGGAGAAGCAGGTGAAGCTCGCCGAGAAGACCAGTAAAGAGGTCTACACGGAGACTCGCCGCGTCTGGAAGTGGGGCAGGTGACGCATGGCCAAGTACATCGATGACGTTATGGCGAAGATCCGCGAGCTCTCCGAAGTGCCTGCCAATCGCGTGGTGCGAAGAAGTGGCTTTGCCTGACTTCGACGAAGGACAGAAGATGCCGTATATCGCCGTCGTGTTCGGCACACCGTCGCACATCAGCCAGGCGACGAGCATCGTCTCTCAGCTGAACGACGGCTACCGGGTGTTTTTCCTGTGCCATGTGCGAGCCCTAACCGCACAGCATGCACGGGAAATAGGAGAGAGGATTCTATGGGGTCTGGTCGGTTTCGAGCCTGACAACAGCGGCGGGATAACAGTTCATGGCGGTCAGGGGCTTGAATTACGCCGGAACGAATCACAAAGTGGTGCAGTGCGGCTACGAGCTGTACTGCTCCTTCATCACGAACCTCAAAAACCGCATTTGATAGGATGGTGTATATGGGCCTCTACAAAGACATGAACACCGGGGACATCGGTACGTACCCGGATGACTTCGCCCAGTTCTTCGGTACGCTCGTGCCGATTACTGAGGAAGAGCCTTAGTAGCGACTGTTTCATTGACAACAACAACGAGAAAAGGGGAAAGCACAGTGGCTAACGAAGTTCGTATGCTTCGCGGCAACGTGACTATTCTCTTCGCCGCTCCTGAAGCGTTCGCTGACTGGCAGCATCCTCACGGCGCAGGAACTCAACGCACAGTTCAGTGCGACCGACAAACCCGCGTAACCTGGTGTTCAATGTGTCGTGCGATCCTGGATGGATACTCGGTGAGACCGACCCGGACACAGATACGACCCGGACGATCTGCGACATCTCCGAAGTGGAGAACCCGACCCTTGCGAAATACGAGGGCAAGTTCACTGCGCTCCGAGACGAAAGCGTGGACGACCAGGGCGTGTTCAATATGATCCGTGACATCACGATGAAGCCGGATATCACGCTGTTCATCGTGGAGCGTATCGATAAGCGCCCGAACAAGCCGTTCGAGGTCGGGGATGTGTTCAGCATCTACCGCTTCCAGACCGACTACCCCGTCGACGGGTACGAGTCGAATGGCTTCATTAAGTACGAGCCGAACTTCCTGCAGAACGGCGCGTTCGTCCTCAACGAGAAGGTGGCCGCATAATGGATAAGAAAGTACTCTCCAACGAACACGTCAACGTCTGGGTTCTGCCCAAGTCATCCGTGAAGGACATCAACTGCATCACCGTGGAGGAAATGAACTCTGCGGTGGCTATCGGCGACGCGATCAACTGGGATGACACAACTATCCCGGCTGCGAAGGCGTCGAAGGAGCAGTCGTCCCTGTCGCTGCTTGACGCCGCGGGTTCTTCGTCTCGTGGTGCCGCACAGTACGAGGGCTCGCTCACCATGTACTACCCGACGAATCCGGACGACGTGAACAGCATCTACGCCAAGGCATGGAACATGTTCAAGAAAACCCGCGTCGACCTGGTTTTGGTTGTGCGCGGTGTCTTGAAGGGCCGTGAGCCTATCGCTGCGGGTCAGTGGTACTGCGCGTTCCTCATGATTGAGTCCACGTACAAGAACACGCTTGAAGGTGACAACCCGACTCGGTACACGGTGTCGTTCCTGCAGCAGGGTCAGCTGGCCGTGAACGGATCTTCAAGGACAGCACGACGGCGATCACCGACACGGATGCGCTCACGATCTCCTTGAACGAACACCGGCCGATCCTACCGAAGATCCACGGCCATCAGGCGCGTTCCGTGTGTTCTTACCTGTCGAAGGACACGTCGACGGTCACGGTCAGCCCGCTCGGCGTGGTGACGGGCCTGAAGACAGGCAGTGCTGACGTTGTCGTCAGCCATCCCGCTTGTGCGAATGTGACCGTCAAGGTGACGGTGGCGTAACGCGCACATCTCCGATCTGAATAGCACGGGCGTCTCCTCTCGCCCTGTGCTATTCTTGTTATGACGTTACCCTAACGCCTAGTAGAGAGGAATTCAAATCATGGACATTTTTGAGGGTCCTGTCCCGTTCGAACGCACCGAAGGCGAAGAAGGTCGTGTACCTGGACGCCGAGGCTGTGCAGGATGTGGAGCGGCTCATCAAAGAGCAGGCCGACGCGGACGAAATCAAGGAGGCAGTGAAGAGGCGTGACGCTTCGAAGCTGACGTTCCACCTCCAGTCGGTGACAGCCGATGTGCGCGAAGAGCTAATGCTCGGCATCGAAAGCGGGACAAGACGAAGAACAAGACGAAGCGTGTCGGAGGCCTATCTGGCTCTCCTGTCGAAGACGCTGTACAAGATCGAAGACGCCGAAGGCAACGTCGACGAGCGGAAGTTCAATTCAGAGGAGATCCGTAAGATCCTGAACGCACCGCCCGGCTGAACAGTATCTGGCCTGCTCGTGGCGGCGATGAACCTCCTAGGAGCTTCCGCCGACTACGACAACGCGGTGACGGTGGATTTCTGATAGACGCCCTCCAAGAAAAAGGGGGGAGCGGCGCTCTATCGATGGTTAGGACGGCGGTGGACCTGCACATGAGGCCCACCGCCGTCATTTATAACCAGCCTGACCCTTTTCGGGCATTGGACGGAGTTGGACTATAAAGCTTGTGTTGGCCTATAAGACGGTTAGATGAGACGTGCCAAAGGTGTGGTAACCCTATCTGGTTGTGTCATTCGACAGACCCTGATATAGCATGGCGTGCGGAAGACAGAACGTGCTATGCTACTAAAGCAAGGATGATGCATGATTGGACCAGCACACACCGAGCCACTGACCCGCCTCCCTATGAGGAGAAGCAGAAATGGGGCAAGGACACTGTGATGACACCGTACATGCCAGACTATGCAGATGAGACCTGCCCACGAGGATGGACTACTACAACAGGAGTGAGTGATGCCTGATATTACAGACTATCGAGTTCAACGTGCAGGGCACGTCTGAACTCCACGAGGCTGCGGATCCATCAACACTATCGCACAAGCCCTCGACAACATCAAAGGCAAGGTCGTCGGCGCCGACATCGGCAAAAGGCCTGGACGGCGCAGGGCGTGGCGGCAGGGAGGCCGGGGAAGGCTTCGACCGAGCCGGTAAAGCCGCAGAAGAGGCGAAGTCGCGCATCTCCAACATGCGCTACGCCCCTCGACGTGGCCGCCGTCATGCAGAACATCTCGAAGACCGCCTTCGGCGCCTTCTCCACGGTCGTCAAAGAGTCAATGGATTATGAGTCGGCCTTCGCACAGGTGAAGCGGACTCAACGACATCGCCGGCAAATCGGCGGACGAGCTACGCGGCAAACTGGAGCAGATGGCCGCCTCGGTGACGACCACGAACTTCAAGGACCTGTCGAACATCGCAGCCCTCGGCGGCCAGCTGGGCGTCGCTAAAGAGTCCATCACCGACTTCACTGAGACGGTCGCTAAGCTCTCGGCGACCACGGACCTTTCGCTGACAAGTCGGGTGAGACGATCGCGCGTTTCCAGACGATCATGGGCACGACCGGCCAGAACTTCGACAACATCGCCTCTTCGATCCTAAAGGTCGGCGTCAACTCGGCTGCCACCGAATCGCAGATCGCCAACACATCGACGCAGATCTCCGCTATGGGCAAGTTCGCAGGCCTCACCGAATACCAGGTGGTCGGCCTGTCTGGTGCGTTGGCGTCGATCGGAGTGGCACCCGAGCTTTCGCGTGGTGTCGTCACGCGTATGTTCACCCAGATGCAGAAGGCCATCAGGGGTGGCGGTGACGAACTCAACCTGTTCGCGAAGGTGGCCGGGGTTTCCGCACAGGAGGTCCAGTCCGCGTGGGGCACGTCAGTTCTCCGACATCTTCGTCAAGTTCATCGCCGGGCTGAAGAACCAGGGGCAGGGCGCTATCGGTGTGCTCAAAGACCTGGGCATCAAAGCGTCCGCGACGTCCCGACGATCCTCCGTCTGGCCGAGGGCACACAAGACACTTGAACAGACGATGCGCGACGCCGAATCGGGATACAACGACTCGAAGACGCTCAATGACCAGTACAACCAGATAGCATCCACCACGGCCGGCAAGCTGGAGATGTTGAAGAATGCCTGGTCGAACCTGAAGGCAGAAATCGGCAGGTCTACGAACTCCGGCATCGGCGACATGCTGGGGTCCCTCACGGGTCTCGTTCAAGTCCTCGCGAACCTCGTGCAGAACCCCGCCGCGCAGTGGATCGCCAAACTGGCCGGCGCCTTCCTGACAGCCGGTGGTATTTTGGCCGGCTACTACGCGAAGCAGGCCCTTGTGCTCGGCGGAGCCTACGCTTTGACGACGGCGCAGAGGTCGATGGGTATTGCAATGCAGCACCCGATCACGTCGATCCGCTCCCTCCTGTCCGCCCTGGCAGAGACGGTTAAGCTCTACAAGCTGTCCACGGTGTCCGTCAACGAGCAGACGGGCGCCCTCTATAGAATGCCGGCGCCGCCCAGTCGGCCGCCGCATCTCAGCGGGCCGCCGGCCAGGCGGCGGCGTCTCGGTCTGCGGCCGGGGCTGCGTCGGGTGGCGCGGCTGACGCGGCCGGTTCGATCGGGAACGCGGCCAAGGCCACATCAGGGCTTATGAGCGCCTTCAAGGGTCTCGCCGCGGGGGCGGGCATCTCCCTGTTCTTCACGGGGCTATCTAAACTCACCGAGGGTTGGACTCGCCGCTCTGAGCAGGCCCGAGCGGAGGCTAAAGCCCTGGAGCAAGCACAAGCCGACCTGGCGCAGTCTGTGATGCAGGACACTGAAGGCTTTCCAGGAGGGCGGTAGCGCCGCCTACGTGTTTGCGAAAAGCAACCAACAAGGCCGGAGAGTCTGTGTCTTCTCAGCTGTTCTCCACCTCGGATGCGAACGCCCAGACGAAGGCGATGGCTCAGGCGCAAGAGCTTCTCGCACAGAAGACCGGGCAGTCCACTGAGGAGATTGACAAGCAGACGTATGCGATCGGTGAGAACTCGCTGAAGAAGATGGCGGAGCAGATCGCCGGCAACACGGGCTTCAAACAGTTCGCCGACGACCAACTGGGGACGCTTCGACAGCTGGGCTTCTCCGTGCAAGAGTACCGAAGCTCGTCACGCAGGGCAACTCGGAGATGACCGACTCGCAGAAGAAGATGGCTGAAGAGTTCCGGAACAAAGGGGTTCGTTCCGGCCGACGACATCGAGCGCAGCACCCAGAGGTCCAGCCAGTACATCGACTCCTTCAAAGCCAAGATTCAGGAGATGATAGCGTCCGAAAAATCAACTTCATCGACGGCAAGGCCATCATCGAGACGCTGCAGAAGATCGACGACAACGCACACAAAGCCTTTGATGGTGTGCGCAACGAATCCGACCTGGCATCGTAAAACCCTGAAGGGCCTGAAAGGCGACGCGGCAGACGCCGGAGATGAGATGGATGAGATGGGCGAGAAGGCCGATAAGGCGGCCAAGGAGCTCAAGAAAGTCGTCGACTCTGCTCTGTCCGGCGATGAGGCGTTCGTCAACCTGGGAGGATGCCGTCGCCAACCCTGGGCGAAAGCCTGTACAAGAATGGCATGAACTTCGACGAGTTCTCGGAGGCGGGTAGGGCCAACCTGAAGGCCCTCTATGCTGTTGTGCGCCAAGCTGCTGAAGCGTCTGGCGGCGACGCCGGTGTGATGAACGCCTCACATTCAGCGAGATCATGCAGCTGCTGCGCAGCCACGGCGTTGGCTCCGTACAGGTCCTTGAGCGGGTGGAGCAGAGGCTTCATGCAGTGGCTACTAAAGCCACGCAATCGGCTAACCAGATAACGAAGGCTGCTGCACTCGCACAGAAAGCGGGCCAGGCGATCGGCCTGATCGCCGCGAGTATCGCTACGGGTAAGGACTTCTCGAAAGAGGCGTCTGCGTCGCTTCAGGGCCTCAGGGCAAATCGTCTCACGGCTGCACTGCCGTCGATCAAGGACCTCGGGAAGGCTCTCGACCAGGGTTTCCGCGAGGGGCGCCCGGAACGCCGCCAAGCATGCCAAGAAGGCCAGGCATAGGGACGAGGAAAACTCGGGGACCGTGCGAAGAAGGCAGGCAAGAAGATCAAAGAAGCGGCGAAGGAAATCAAGACCTTCACCGACTACATCAGCGAGCTGTCGTCTGTGGCGAACGCAGCATTCCACTTCCGCTGGGAGTTCCCCAAGTCCCTAGACGAGACAGCGAAATCGTTTAAGACGATCAAGTCCTATTTCGAGTCTGCGGCGAAGGACGCGCAGTCGGCGAACAAGGAGATCGGCGACGCCAACAAGTCGATCGAGGACACCCGAACAAGATCGCCGGAGTTGGACGCCGAGTTGTCGAAACTCCAGTCGGATCGTAACAAGCTGACGTTCCAGCTTAAAGCTGCCGTTGACTACGGTGACACGCTTCGGGCGGACGACATTCGGGCTGAGCTGCAGAAGAACGCGGCGGCGCAGCAGAAGAACCGCGCAGACCGTAAGAACGCCGAGGGCGACCAGGCCGGCAACTACCAGAAGCTGTAGGAGGCTATGCAGAAGCTCTCCGACGCACAAGCGAAAGCCCGACGTGACCATGTGGGCTTCTCGGATGCGGCGAGGGAACAGCGCGGTAATGTGCTGTCGTTGGTTGAGGCATACCAGAAGCAGATTCTTGCTTACGCTAACACGGGCGCCAGCCAACAGCAGGTGCTAGCATACGCTTCTGCTTTGCGTGCGGAGTTCATCAATATGACGTCGATGGGTTATTCCCGTGCGGAGACCGAGCGGTACGCTGCGACGTTCACGGACCTGTCGAAGGTCATCAACGGCGTACCCCGGAACTTCACGGTGGGCGTGAATGCGGACCCTGCCTTGCGTGCACTGTCAGACCTTGAGGCGAAGAACCGCAAGTCTCAACAGTCGATGGACGACAACAGGGACTCCGCCGATAAGCTAGGACACGCTCTGAACAACACCGGGAATGACGCTTCCGGCCTTGAGGCGCGCTCGGAGGCGGCGGTGTAGGAGGCGCGGCCGAGCAGACGGCCGCGACGTTCCAGCAGCTCGGTCAGATCGCAGGCAACGTGGGCGCCGAAATGTGGAAGGCTGCCGGGTCGGCCAACAGCCGCACATGGCATGAACAACATGGGTAACCAGGCCCACGGGTCGGCTTACTCGTTGAATGTGGCTGGCGATAAGGCGAACTGGATGACGTATGCGGTCAATGGTATTCGGGAGGCCGGCTACGGCGCTTTCAGTGGCATCATCAGCAGCGCACAGCAGGCGGGGTTCTCGATGAACCAGGCGGCGACGGACGCCATCAACCCTGTGTAACCGTGTGCGGGACCTGCGCAGTCTATCGGTCGGCCAGTTCATGTTCTGGTTTCAACCAGGCGGGGTTTCTCGACGGGCGGCAAGGTCGGCGGCTCGTCCTACAGCGGCGGAAAGCAGTCTACGGACACCGTCCCGGCCATGCTGACGCCCGGCGAGTTCGTCATCAACCGCCAAGCCGCACAAACCGTCGGCTACGGCTTCCTGGAGGCCGTCAACCTCCGGTAGGGCCGCTGCCTCGGGTGCTTCGGCTGCGTCGGCAAGCGCTGCAGGTGGTGGCTTCGGCGGGGGCCCGATCCTTGTCGAGCTGTCCGGTACGGACAGGCATATCCTGGTGAGCGCTGTCAACAAGCCGACGGTGATAGACGGCAATGCTATAGTGGGGATGGTCAACAGCTCTAACGCCATGGCATCGAGGAGAGGAGCATAGGAATGCCTAAGAGACCCGCAGTATGGTTCGGTACGTTGAACGACATGCGCTGGATCGACGCGCCCGTGGCCAACTTTCAGAGCAACAGCGTGGGTTTCAACTATAACGCTACGACGCTGCGAGGAGACGGCTTCGCTAAACGATCCGCGTTGACGCACAGGGAGTTCACACTCACGTGGCTGCCAACACGGTGGCAGAGCATGCAGCCCTCGCTGCACCTGCCGTCCACGAACGAACTGCTCTACTACGTGACCCGCTGGCGATGAAGACGAACCTACTGCCGTTGTTCATGTCCCACTACACGCCTAACGCCACTGTTTTCACAGATGACATCCCCCATGTGGCGACGCCCGGCACGTACAACGGGGCACCGGCGATGTCGTGGAACCCTGCGTGGATATGGCAGATCGGGCAGAAGATACATTGGCCGGAAGGCTATAACCTGTGGGCGGGGTGCCGTGGAGACGGACGGTGCAGATTAACGAGACGGCTGTCACGGCGGTCAGCGAGTTCGACGGCCGCTACGTGACGACGATGGTCCCTGCAAACAATATCAACAACCCGTGGGGCGAGCTTCAAATGTGGGCGAGCTCCCGGATATCCAGTATTTGTTTGAGGGCTCACCCTGCTGATCGTGTAAAGACGATCAACGATGCCGGACAACCACGGCCCGTTCCTGCCCGGTATGGGCTAGGTGCGTTGCAGCAGAAGGAGCCGTATTCGATACAGGAGTACAGTGCGGCTATCGACGGTTACGAGGTGGCTGTGACGGCTTCGTTCACTGAGAAGGTGCTGCTGTGAGTATCGCACCCGAGCCTTTCGAATATAGGACTGACCGTCTCGCTGGAGAACTTCTCCGCACAGTGGGACCGCATAGTCATACAGCGTGCCGGGCGGCACTAAGGGCTACCCCGTGATGACGTTGACGGACAGGTTCTTCAAGCCGGCAGACGTGTCGACGACGTGGACGAACAAGCACCCTGTGTCAAGCGTGTACGAGTTCCGGGGGGATGTGCGAACGTTCACGTCTAACTATTCGACTAACACCGTGACCGTCGACGACTTATGTTATAAGCTCAAGCAGGTGAAGGTCGTCCCTACACAGTACAATAACTTCCGTAATGTGGTCGTCGAACTGTTCAAGCTGTGCGACTATGACAAGATATATGTGGACAGTTTCATCAAGTCCGACCAATACAACCCGATCATCATGGCTCCTGGTGGATCGTTCAACGTGTGGGATTATTTGAACACTCTGTGTGCGGTTCACAACGTGTACATGCTTCGCCAGAACTCGAACCTGCTGTTCCTTCGCGACAATAACTTCCTAAAAGAGCACATGAACAACGTGACGGGTATGAGTTACAGTGTGGATCTCGCACAGTCCACTAAGACCGTGAAGACAACGTATAGACCCATGCGTTACGCTTACAACGAGTATTTGCCGTTGAGCAAAGAGTCGAAGGACACGATCATTCAGGTGGACGCTCGGAAGACCGTGGAGCAGACGATCACGCTCGACGCCTACGTGATCGAAGCCATGACCCCGTGGGTGACGCAGTGCAAAGACTACATCCCGGCGAAGGACACGTCCGGCCTGGAGTACACGGCGTACTGCGTGTCCGGCAATGACGGGCTCCCGATTACGGCGTCCCAGTGGCTAGGGCAAGGTGGTAGCCTGTCTGTGCGATTGGACCCGAAGAACCACAATCAGATTATCGTGACTGTGCGCGGATGGTGACGTCGGATTATTCGCCTTTCCGCATCGCTGCATCCTCGGGGCCGTCCAACTACTACAACTCGCTGCGCTTCCGAGGCACAGGACTGGCGATGGGTCCGGAGGACACGTACGTAACGCACACGAGGATCATCCTCACTGGGCAGCGACGAGGAGCAGATCAACAACCCATTGATCAACACGCCGTCTCTGGCGATCGACAACAGTCTCAGGGCTGTGGGGAGAAGTCAGGGTCTATTCCGACGATCACACTCTCATCCCCTAATCTTAGAGAGCCGCACACCTCTACCACCGGTAACGATTTGTTTCTCACGTCTGGGTCGGCCTTCGACTACGGCGGGGGACCGATTCATGACGACGCACGTCGACATGAACAACCAGGAGATCACGGTGATGGCTACGTCGCGGATCACCTGCGACGAATTTTCTAACAATATCGATACGAGTGTTTCGTTGGCGGACTATGAGGCGAAGATCCCGAAGACGATCTACAACGTGTTTCAGTTCAATCAACCGCACAAGGAGTACAAGCCGGAATGATACCCAATAAGAACCTCGGCGCCGGCGACACGTGGGGTGCGTGGTGCAAGACGAGATCTCATCCATCAACTCAGGTCTCAACAACTTAGGGATTGGGGGTGTGCGCAACTCGCTGAACGGTTTGATGTCGAACTTGGACAACACCAATAACTAAGCTGTCTTTCCGGACTCTTACAGGTGATTTGCGTATGCTTGGCCCCAATTCTAATAATGTAATGATGTCCGAGAGTATATTGAACTACCCCGGAGAACGGGAGGGATATTTGAACTTCCTCTTCTTCGGCAGTGGTCGTTACGTGAATAAGGGCACGTCGGATGCGTTCCGGTCGAAGATGCAGTTGGTGCTCCAAACCGCTTGGACACCACCGGGCGGAACGCAGACGAAGTACGAAGAATACTACATCTCCAAATGCCGGGGATGTTCAATGGTGAGATTAATGCTGGATACTACGACTCTACGCCTTCTCACAACCTGACGGTGCCGCGCGTCACACAGGTGGTCTTCCGCCTTATCGGGGAGAATAGGTTGACTCACAACCCGGAAAAAGGACGAGTACAACTACTTCAACGGCACTATACTGGTAATGGAGTCCAACCAGCCTAACACGTAAGGAGAGAAACATGGCTACAACGGACAACAATGGGATCGCGCACATCGAAGGCACGGATCTCGTCAAACCCCTGCAGGGTTTGTTCAACACAATCTCGTCTTCCGTGTCCAACGTCGTCGGCAAACTGCGCAAACAGGTTATCTACCCTGTGGAAGACGCGGTGGGACGCACAGAACAAGGTTGAGGAGCTGAAGCGCCAGGGTGTGGAGGGAACGGCCGACGAGCCTATCGTCTTCAACATCTTGAATGACCGTATCCAGATACAGCACGACGGATCTGGTTTCACCTATTTCAGCGCGCAAATGGCGGTTCTAGCAGCCGGGGTGTTCGAGACCGGATATCAACGGTGGGAGTTAGTACAATATAAAGTCGTTCACTGTGCCCTTCCCCGAAGAGCCTCGACCGTATCCCTCGTTCGCTACTGTGCCAGGTCACGGACGCCATCACACACAGTATCATCGGTTTCCCCGTGATAAGAAGCAGTTCGAGTTGCTACGGCATGTAACTGAAATGGGCCGTTGACTCGAACGTCCACGCCAGCTGGGTAGCACTCGGCTGACAACGGCATAAGCGCACAGAAGAAGCCCCCCGCGCAATGCGGGGGCTTCTTCCACTCACCATCCCTATATCGTCTCCACCACCAGTAAAGTTCAGTATATGGCGTGTACAACCAGCTCGGGCCGATAATGCCGAATAACACGTCGAAGAACGTGTGCGAGCCGTTGCCTTGGCCATTCCACGGATGTGGTGAGAACGGGTAGTCTTCATCCCACCTCGAATACCGGGCCGATGCCCGCTTTTTCCCGAGACGCACAGCCAGCTCGAAGCAATCTTCGACGTGCAGTGCCTCGTTGTCGTAGCAGTACTTCCTGATCCACCGTGCGGTGTTCCATTTCTTGACCATCAATTAGTCCTTTCTCTTGTCAATTGCAGGAGCCCGTGGTAAAGGCTTCGGAAGCCTGTTGGGGTGTGCATGCGTTGCCGAGGGCGGCCCCGTCGGTCTCCGCTATCCACTCGATATTGTTGTCATACGGGACAATGGATGCCACTGTGTTGAATATACCGAGCTCCAACCCGCCGATACCTGTGAAAAAGCGACCCTATCTTCATTTCCATCCTCTCTCATATGTGGGTTTGTGATGCTCGCGCTCGACCAGATAGGCGATGGCGTGTCGTGCGGCTTCCCTTCTGTCGTGGTGGTGGTCCTCGACTTTCTCGAATAGGAGGCCGAGCTTACGGAGGTTTTTCATCGCGGACGAACAGCCGCTGTTGCGGTGTACGCCACACAATCTTTTTCCCGAGGAATCGACCGAAGACATGAACGGCTCCTTCGACCCGGACCGGGTTGATGTCGGCGCCGGGGATGTTCCGGTTAACGTACTTCTGCACACCACAACGTCTGGTTGGACCATGCGGTCGAACATCCTCTTATAGAACCAGTCGTAGGTTTCCTCGGTGCCGGGTGCCCACGAGTTGAAGAGTCTGGCCGGCTTGTCCCCCTCATAGTTGAGGAGGACGATGCCGGTCGTCCCCGACCCCGCAGGGATCGATAGCCAACAGCGTCGTCATTTACCGTCCCTGCTCTCAGAGTCCGTGGTACTGCTGTGCGTAGCCCCAGTAGCCGCCGTCGACGAATGACCGCGTGGCCGGGGTGGTAATAGTAATGCTCCTCGCCTCTTGTATCGCACGGTTCAGCTTCTTCTCTGATTTGCGGAGCTGCCAGTCCAGCAGCGCTATAGCCACCGCCCATGCCAGAAGCATAATAACGACCCAGATATTCATAGTATCTCCTTTCCTTCGCTTTGTTGCCCCACAGGTAGTCGACCAACAGACAGGCGAACACACCATAGTGGAACGGCCATGCCCAGACGGTCCACATGAAGGGCCTGATGCGCGTGTCGTAGTTCTCAATCCCTCGGTCGCCTCTTGTCGCCCAGATTTGGTAGGCGACGAGGTGTGCAATGGCGCCGATGAAGAGGACGCACAGGATGAGCTGTGTCTCGTTGAGGGTGTTCGTCTGTGTCATGGGGTTGGCTCCTTTCTTTCTCCATGTCTCCATGGTAGCGAAAGGAGCCAACCCCGTCAACACCTCTGTGTGTGTCGTCTGTCACTTATGCGAGCCTGAGAATGTAGCGGTCGAATCCGGCCGACTGGACGCATTCAACCAACTCTCGCCGGCGCTTCTCCCAGCGCATCCTGTCCCACGAGGCGGCCATCAGCTGGAAGGCGACCGGCGTTCCTTCCGTCCGGGCCTCCTGCAAGGCGAAAGTGCGCACACCGGCCAGCTTCAACTGAGAGACAAGGTCCTCGAAGTTGTAGTCGATGAGCGACTCCGGGTAGACGGTTGTGCGTACCTCGTAGTCGACACCTGACTCCAGCACGAGGTCGAGCGTATGCCACACCTTGTCCCCTCGAACACCTACGGCCTTCTTGTAGTCCTCGGGACGGGCTTTAACGTCTCAGGGCCAACCCAGTCGACGACGTGCATCATGCGCTCCAGTCTGTCCGGGAACATTCCGGACGTGTGGACACCCACGCCGAAGCCGAGCTCGGCGACCGCTTCAGCGGCAGGGATCACAGCCTCCTGGCGCAGTGCCTCTCCACCTGTGAAGACGACGCCGTCGAGCAGCCCGACGCGCCGCTTGAGGAAGCCCTCGACTCCGACCAGGCAATGGCGCCCGGTGTGCGATTGTCGAGGGATGGCCGAGTTCTGACAATAGGGGCACCTGAGCGGACAGCCCTGGCAGAACACTGTGGCTACTAGCCGGCCGGGCCAGTCCACTGATGACAGCGGCACCAGCCCGGCCACTTGAAGGTCGTTGCTCTCGGTCAAGCCTTCACGCTCTCCTTCTCCGTGAAGCACGTCCTCTCTGCGTACTCTCCCTTCTTCCCGATGTTGAACGACTGCACAGGCCTGAAGTACCCCATGACGCGCGTCCACACTCGCACGCCTCACCGCACTTCTCGCACACGAAATGTTCCCGGCTAGATAGCCGTGGTTGGGGCAGATCGAGGAACGTCGGGGTGATCGTGATGTAGGGAGGTGGAAATTGGTGAGCGCCCTCTTGACGAGTTTCGCGCACACCACCAGATGAGATCTTCTCGTTCATGTACAGGTGCAGGACGGTGCCGCCCGTGTACATCGACTGAAGATCTGCTTGTTCTTCCAGGGCCTGGAAGGCGTCCTGCGTGTGCGACACAGGCAGCTGGGAAGAGTTCGTGTAGTAAGGGTTCTTGTCAGTGCCGGCCTGGATGATGTTGGAGAACCGCTTCATCTTCTTTAGCGAACCGGTATGTAGTGCCCTCCGCTGGGGTTGCTTCCAGGTTGTAGAGGTTGCCCGTCTTCCTGATACTGGACGAGGCGCTCTCATGTGTTCGAGGAGCCTCTTTGCGAAGTCATGACCCCACTCGGTAGTGATGTCCTCCCCTGTCGTGGGTGAAGTTGCGGATGGCTTCGTTTACGCCGTTGACGCCGATCGTGGAAGTGGTTGCCGAGCCCCCGAGGTAGCGCTTGCTGTAGGGGAATAGGCCCCGCTCCATGAGCTCGGCGATCTTGATCCGCTTCTTCTCAAGCGTAGACGAGGCAAGATCCATGAGGGTGGTCGAGTCTCTCGTAGAGCGCATCTTCGTCCCCAGCATACTGATACCCGAGCCTCGCGGCGTTCACGGTGACGACGCCTATGGAGCCCGTGAGCTCGGCCGAGCCGAACAAAACCGTTGCCCCGCTTCAGGAGCTCGCGCAGGTCGAGCTGGAGGCGGCAGCACATCGAGCGGATCATGCCCGGTCGAGCTCGGAGTTGATGAAGTTCTGGAAGTAGGGCAGGCCGTACTTCGCGGTCATATCGAACAGGGCGCGGGCGTTGTCCGACCCCAGTCGAAGTCCTTCGTCGTGTTGTAGGTCGGGATCGGGAAGGTGAAGACGCGGCCGTCGGCGTCGCCTTCCATCATGACCCTCGATGTAGGCGCGGTTGATCGTGTCCATCTCGGCCTGGAGGTCCCCGTACGTGAAGTCGCACAGTTCACCGCCTATAAGCGGGTGGTTGTCCTTGATATCCTCGGGGCACGTCCAGTCGAACGTGAGGTTTGTGAAGGGCACTGACTGCCCCAAACGGCTGGGGACGTTGAGGTTGAAGATGAGCTCCTGCATGGACTGCTTGACCTCCGCATAGTCCAGCTTATCGAGCCGGATGAACGGCGCCATGTACGTGTCGAAGGACGAGAAGGCCTGGGCCCCCGCCCACTCGTTCTGCAGCGTGCCGAGGAAGTTGACGATCTGGCCGCAGGCAGACCTGAAGTGCCGGGGCGGGTTGGAGGCGATAGCGCCTGCGACCCGTTGAAGCCTTCCTCTATGAGCCTTCTGAGAGACCAGCCCGCACAATAGCCCGCGAGCATGTCGAGGTCGTGGATATGGTAGTCGCCGTTTCTGTGTGCGGCTCCTTCTTCGCTGTACACCTTCGACAGCCAATAGTTCGCGATCGTCTCTGCCGGCGGCGTTGAGAATGAGGCCGCCGACGGAGTAGCCCTGGTTCGCGTTCGCGTTGACGCGCCAATCCGCCTGCTCCACGTACTCCTCCACGGTGGAGATCGGGTCGATGTTAACAGTCAAAAATCTCGTCCTTTCTAGCGATGGGTATTCGATTATACAGCCACTGGGGCCTTGATGGCGGGGTGGTGTTTGTATCCGGCCGATGCGTAAATGTCGCTCATTTGATAGTCGAATATAGAGGGCGCCTTCTTGATGCTGAGTTCGGGAAATGGGTAAGGCTCGCGCCTGAGTTGTTCTCGCACAGCAACCACGTGGTTCTTGTATATATGGCAGTCTCCGCCTGTCCAAATGAACTCACCTACGTCGTAACCTGTTTGCTGTGCGATCATGTGCGTCAACAAGGAGTATGAAGCGATATTGAAAGGCACGCCCAAGAACAAGTCCGCACTGCGTTGATACAGCTGGCACGAGAGCCTTCCGCCTGCTACATAGAACTGGAATAGAACATGGCACGGTGCAAGGGGCCATGGCGTCCAAGTCGCCGACGTTCCACGCAGACACGATATGCCGGCGGGAATCCGGATCGGCCTTCAAGCTCTCGACGACCTCGTAGATTTGATCGACACCCTTTCCGTCTGGTGCAGGCCAGGAGCGCCACTGGTGTCCATACACGGGCCCGAGGTTACAGTCTGCGTCGGCCCACTCGTCCCATATCGAGATGCCGTTATCCTTCAACCACTGGATATTCGTGTCCCCGATAAGAACCACAGAAGTTCGCCCTTCACTGCTTTCATCGGCACGAACTTCGTCGTGAGACGCGGGAAGCCGTTACGCAGGTCATAGCGAATCTGCCGCCCGAAGACGGACAGCGTCCCCACCCCTGTGCGATCCTTCTTCTACCCCGTGCTTCAGAACGTCTGCGAGAAGAACCTCATACTGTCTGTCAATTGTATTCATCAAACGAACTTCTTCACCATGTCGGGGCGGAAGCCACTCCAGTGAGTTTCGCCGATCACGACGACCGGCGCCTGCTTGTATCCGAGGCCTAGCACAAAGGATAGAGCATCGTGATCCTCGGTGATATCGATCTCGTCGAACGGTATGCCTTTCTTCGTCAGGTCCTTCTTCGTCATCTTGCACTGGACACAGCCAGGCTTCGTGTACAGCGTCGCTTTCGTCATACGTTTCTCCTTTCATCAGTGGGAGGCGTGCTCCCAGTCGTCTGCCGGCTGCCCGTGTGCGGCTGTGAACTCGACCCCTGTTCCACGTCGTGACATCAGCTCCGCGATTTTGGGCACTGCCCATTCTAGCTCCGATTCGGGGATGGAGAAAATCAGCCTCGTCGTGGATTTGCGCGCGAAGCCAGTGAATGAGGTGAACGTCACAGTTCAACATGCGGATGAGCGCGTCCGTCATGATCTCCCTCGTCCCCGACTGACCCATGAGCGCCGAAGACTGGGCTGTACGACCGCTCGATGTTGACGCTCATGCGCCGGCCCCACGCGTTGTAGATGTAACCGTTCTCCCCTGATCCGCGCAGTCCTGACGCCATCGCACAACCAAAGGGTAGGCTTCCGCCATCTTATCGACGAAGTGCTCCGCCACGTCGAGCGGTTGACCCGACGCCTTGAAATCGTCTCGCCCCGCCGCCGTAATTCCAAGCGTGAGAGAGCGCCTTGGCCTTCTGACGATAGGGGTTGTGCTTCCCGCACCTCGGGTCAGTCTCCCAGCCTTCAGGCATGTGCGCCTCGTACTCTTCATCGCCCCAGACAGCGCGGCCTGTAATCTCATGCGGGGTCGGCGCCGGGTTTGAAATTCTCCATATAGGCGGGGTCCTGCGCGTAACCTGCGACGATCCTCGCATCCGCGTTCGAGTAGTCGAACGACACCAGCTTGGAGCCGGGGTCGGGGGACGAAGTAGGACTTCTACAGCGTTGTCTCCGCGAGCCGTCCACACGGTCAGGCTGGGCTTCGTCGTCGACGAGCGTCCAGATCGCTGGAGATCGTCGACATCGGGGTGCACACGGCCGTCAGGCTGCAGACAATCGATTGTGAGCTGCGCAAGTGAGCGCTGGCCCAGTAGTTCACCCAGCACCTTTCCGAAGGCCTCAGCGTGGCTTCCGTGGCCTCTCAGGAGGTCTTGTACGACGCTGCCGGACAGCTGCAGAGCGCCCGTCGGTGTGCGAGGCCACTCGGGGTGCGTGAACTCGTCCACACCAAACGCAGCCAGGGCGTCGAGGACACACTGCTTGCCTTTTAGTAGTCCGCCACGGCTGCTTCGAATCGAGCGGCATGCCCACCGACTGGTGAAGGTAATCGAGCAGTTTCTCTTTCCTGTCCGCCAACTCGTAGAGCCGGTCATAAGCCTTGTCGGCGTCGATGAGGAAACCATTCCTCGACATCTGCGCATTGATGGCGGCCTTCAGCTGCTCGCGCCAATCGTACTCGTCTACCTCATGACGAAGCAGGAGCTCCTTGAAAATACCCCTGAGCACCACCACGTCCTGCTCGGAGTACTCGCGAAACGTCGGATCGTCAAGCGGAATCAGTCCGAAGTCGAGATCGGCGACCTTCGTCCCCGGGGGTTGAACCGCTGGCGAGGTCTTTCAGGTCCATGACCTTACCTTCCAGGCCCAGGTGGTGTGCGAGGTTGTCGAGGGACAGCCATCGGCGCACATTCGAAGGGCTGAGGTCGGTGACGACGCGGCGTCCTGTCCTGTCCAAGTAGACGGACGGAGCAGGATAGGCGATATTAGCCAGCACCATGGTGTCGATGACCTTGCGGCCCATCGTCATCCGTAGCGGCTCGTCGCTGTCTTTGCCGAACAGCACGGACAAGTCGAAGTTGTGGCCATTGGATCACTACGCCGTCGGCTTTCCGAATAGCATCCATGACTTCGTCATAGTCCTCCGTCAAGACGACTGGGCCCTCGCCCCACGCATACTGCCCGAGTCGGAAGAACTCACGCGGCGGCATGGACCAGCGCTTCTCGACTCCGTGGGACTCGATGTCGAGGAATAGGATCTTCGACCATTCTCCGCCGAACGGCGACGACCACGCGCCGTTGTCCAGTAGATAGCGTCGCACAACACCGGCGAACCACTGGGCTGCCGTGTCGATTCCGCGGTCGTCCAACGGTTCGAGGTCGAAGACAGCGGCTCCTTCCTCGGTGTCGGACCACTCGTAGTCGAGGGGTCCGAGCTCCGGACTGGCAGCTACAGCCACCTCCTGGAACATACCGATGTCGCCGGATGCCAGATAGAATCGCACAGTCCTCACTCGTCCACCACCATCGTGTAGAACCAACCCTTGGACTTCTTGCTCTTACCTTTGCCTCGGATATATCTCGAGCTCGACGGGGCCGGAGATAAGGCCTCTGCCCCGCAGCGAAGAGATGATGTTCTTGTACGTCCACTCGTCCAACTCGGGGAATTTGTCCCGGACTTTCGTGCACAGGATGGCGTGGTTCGCCTTGTCGCAGTGCGTGCGAATGAAAGTCATGACCGACTCCCTGCTGCTTGACGTAGTGGCTCGCCGTCACGTCGTTGAGCGCCTTGAGCAGGCACCGCACCCAGTGGTTGGCGTAGTAGATGGCGTTCAGCATGTGCGTCTTGGTGATCACGCCGTCCTCTCTATCCATGAGGCTGAACATCCCGGCGACCTGGGGAACGGTGATGCACAGCCGTCGGAAGGCAGATTCGAAGATCGACGACTTGTCTTCGACGATGTCGAAGCGCTGGACGTTCATGCACCATGTTTCGTAACGGTCGAGCGCTTCGTCGTCCACGTCGAGCGAGAATGCGGTTCACGTCGAGGTCCCGCTCCTGAAGTCGCTGTTCCACATCGGGCACGTCGTCGGTTTTGTAGCACACCCGGCACAGTTGATTGACGCGGCTGGCCAACGTGTGCGCGAGCTTCTGCGCCTTCCTGTCACGGTCCCTTGCTGTTGCCAAACTTGCGGCGACTGTTGAACATGGCGGCGATCTTCGGCTTATCGTCGCTCTTACCCTCATTGTCTTCTTCGATGTATGTTACCCACGTGAATCGCGTGAGGAACCCGTTCTTGAAGTTGCGCATTTCGAGGATATCGATCGACTCATCATAGATACCTGTAAGGGATCACATTGAGGTGTGCGTTGGCCCCTGTCGACGCCTTCCGTGGTGATACGACGCGTCATCTCGACTTCGCCGCTGAACAGCTTGCACAGGCCGGCGTCGAAGCCGTTCCATGACCCGCGGTTGTCCATGATATCCCTGAACTTGTCTTGGATCTCATCGAGGGCCATGTACGTTGGTGTGTTGTGAAACGGAGCGATGTCACGCTTCATAGCTTGGATAGTGGAGTCGCTTTGCCACTTTGATGCTGTTAGCACGCCCTATCAGAGTACCGCACAGATCGATGACCGTCTGGGCTCCGTTAACGGCCGTGGTCTTGTGCGCAGTACCGGAGGGCCGAGGATAAGCGGCCAGAAGCGAAGCCCCTGCTCGTCATCCCCCGTCGTGTTGATAGACCCGAAGGCTCCGATCGTCGTAGCCATCGTCACAATACCCAGTGCAGCATGATATGCGTCCGCAGTGTCCGTCACTGCGCGACCGTAGTCGATGTAATCCTTGACGAACGTGGGGTTGTCGTCGCTTTCACGAAAGCTACCTCATCGTCGGTGAGAAGTTGTATCTCACCGGTTTTGGTATTCGCGAATGGCGTTGGCAAAGCTTTCGTCCCCGAGAGCGATGCCGTTCTCGTCGAGGTGCGTGAAGCTGTCCTTGTACTCCTTACTGAACTTCTCGACCTCCTTCCACGTGCACTGTTCCCAATTATCTCGCCTCGGAATAGCGTGGCCTTCCTTGGTTTTCCGACCAGCGTAGACGGGGTTGTATTTGTTGCAATGTCGCGGAGCATCAACTGGTACACCTCGTTGTCGGTGAACGTAGAACGAAATAGCTCCATCTGGAACTTCTTGGCCGTCTCGAGACCAACTCTGACGCCCGTCCTCGATCTCGTCGAGATACATAGACCGAAGCGACTGCGTCTTGAGCTTTATCTTCGATGACGCGAAGCTGCTCATCATCGCACATCGGGGGCGCTTTCTCCGATCTTCTCGCCTCTTCGAGGCGCACAACCGGCACACTGCTTTAATTTCGTCCAGCGTATAGACGGCGCCCGTGTTCTCAACAACCCGCACAGGGTAGTCTGCGCCGTATCGTGTTGACGGAGCCCGGCACTCGAAGCAGCTTGGACGCCTGCCAGCCGGAGTCGCAGCCTTTGTCACGGTGCTTCTGATAGATGGACCTCGCAACCCCTGGAGCACTCGGCCAGCGAGTATGCCTTGTCGAGGACCCACCAACAATGCGTGCGACTTCGATGTGCGCACAACCAAACTCGGCCTGACCTCGAATTCGCTCGGCGGGCAGGTGTCGGCCTCAGCCCACACGACATTGCACATAGCCCCTTCGTCATCGCCTGAGCGGCTCTTGCCTGTGAAGACGCCGACCGAGCAGTAGGTGTTCTCATCCTCGCGCATCGACAGGTAGCGCTGGGCGAAGTCGCGCTTCTCCGGCCACTGACGAATTTGCTTTTTAACTGGTCTCCTCCTCATCGAGGGGATCCATCGTCACGATGTTGATGTACCCTTCGATGTCCCCATAGATCATGCGTCCAGGAATTCTATAACTTCCATCTTCTTCCTTTCTCTTCCGAACCGACGGTGTCTTTATAGAGCAGGAACGGTCCCAACGGGGCCGTTCCTTACTCCTTCCTCTTAACCGATGCTGAACTTCCTCGTCGTGTCCCTGGCCGGCTGGACCTTAGCCGTGGTGCGTCCTGCACGACCTTGGCTTCAGCGGCTCGCCGAGCTGTTCCAGCTCTCGCTTTCCGTCGTCCACGTAGTAGGTCTCGACCGTAGCGTTTACGTAACCCCTATCATTGTGGCGGTTCCCGATTTTGACGAGGACCGTCTGGTCGGGGTCGACGAGCTCGGTTTCGTCTTCGGGGATCAGGAAGCCCTCATCGGGGTCGTAGGCGCCGACGGCTTCCCGTAGTTCGGAAAGCTGTAATTGAGCTTGCCGTTCTTCCAGTGCGGTTGAAGCGGGACGTTGAAATCCTTGACGACGGCGCCATCATAGTCGTCAACAGGCCCTCGATGATCTTCAGGTCAACGACGACGCGGTAGCCCTGCATTGGCAGCGGACTTGTACTCTCCCTTCCACATCGCAGATGATAGCCCGGTAGACCCCCGGGCGCCGGAACCTTGACTCGCACCGCCGCGGCCTCCGAGCGGCCGTCGGCTCCGAGAGCGGACTTGAGTTCCTTGTCGTCGAGTTTGAATGCCTTGTAAGCGGGTTTGCGTACCATAATGTTCTCCTCTCTCAGTGGTTGTCGCAGAGCTTCCAGAGCTTTTCGATGGTCAGGTCCTCCACGAAGGGGGGAAGGTTGAAGCGGTTCTGGCCCCGATCGTCCGGGACGCGAACATCTGCGCTTCCGTATGCGACTCGCCGGTCTTCCGGTCGGTGTCCAGTGACAAATGTACCACCACGTCGGGCGTCTGTCCAACCTGGCCCGCGAACCGGATCCGCGCCAGGCGAAGTCCGCCACCCCGTTGTCGTCGGTCTTCTGGTGGACGACGAGGATGGACAGCACCCCGGCGTCCTTCAGAAGAGGGAAGATCCCGTTCGAGCCGGTGGTCTTTACGTTTGCCTCCGTCCAGATGGCGAACTTGTTGGGGTTCTGCTTTGGCCATCTCGACGGCTTCGGAAGTGATCCGCACACCAATCATTGTAGACGTTGAGCGGATCGATGACGATCGTCTTGTACTCACGGGGCATCTCGCCTGTGAGGAACGCCACAAGAATGCGGTCCGTATTGTGGATCCAGCCTTCCTCCTTGGTCATGCCCTCTGGTATCGGCATGTTCTTAGGCCTAACGATGTCGATGTTTTCCGGTGGAACATCGCGTGTGACGCCTGTCGTACCGCCTTCGAGGTCGAGGCACAGCACAGGCGAGGTGGGCTTGAACTTAGCAGCCGAAGCGGCGAACGTCGTCTTCCCCTGGCCGTAGTCGGAGTAGACGAGGATCTGCTCGGGTTTGCTGAGTTCGTCGGGTTTGATGATGAATGATTCGATGTCGAAATCTGTCATTCCGTCTTCCTTTCTCTTGACGGATGTAAAGCTGCTCTGTGCTCTTAGGGCACTGTAGATATTCCTCTGCCGAAGCCAGCATTTTCACTCTTTTCGGATCCAGCTTTTGAACATAGCAACGTCGAAGCGTATCTCCAGATAGAGTCTTTTCAGCCTTCGATATATCGAAACGGTGAACCTCCCTTCGCGTAACTATGTACGGGCCAGCTACTCCGGACTCGCCGACCTGCAGGCGTTGTTTGATGGCCGAGGCGAGTTCCTTCTTCCTCTCTTCGAGGCTGTCGATGAGCCCCGATATGTAACCGTATTCGAGAATGTCGTCCTGTTCTTTCATACGATAACACCGCCTACGTATTTTTCTTAACAGCTAACACGTTGCAACGATAACAACCTGGGTATGACGGGAAATCCGTGAAGCCATCGCACAGGGCGTCGATGATATGCTGCCCGCGCTGCCATACCTGCTCAGCCTTCTCGTGGTCGTAGTCAAGGGTGAAGATCTCCACATCGGACACCTGCGAAGCGTCCCTCGGAATAAAAACGACCTTGATCTTGCGCACAGTCCCCTCGCCGTCGCGGCGCTCCTTACCGAGCGCGTAGAGGTGGGTCTGTGCGACGTAGGCGATGTACTTGGCTTTAGCGCTGTCACCCGTCACATCCGGTACGTCTCCGTGCATCGAGAATACAGCGCTGAGGGGCCTTCAGCTTGAGCGAGTGGTCGTTTTGTAGTCGACGATCGTCCCGTCCTCTGGGTCGTAGGCGTCGGCTGCAGACCTGATGAGCCTGTAGTTCTCGTAAAGGCCGAGCTCGAAACGCTGTTCAAGCTCCCACTTGGGAAAGAGCCGCTTAGCCCAATACTCCAGACCCCGGTGGATATCGGTTCCGATCCCTAGCGCCCATAACGAAGTTGGACTCCCGCATCTCGCGGGGCACGAGCTCCACGCCGCTCTTGTCCTTGATGCCCGGCAGGATGTCCTCGGCCAGGCACAACGCACACGGGTTGGAGAGGTTCGAGGCCCCGACCCGTACTTGCTTCGTCGCGCCGCGTCTGCGGTGTGAACAGTGACAGCAGTTCGTCGTTCCTCATACCAGTTGAAGCTCCCACCCTTTGTTGATTGCGAAGTTGACGATGTGCTTGCACTCGATGACAGCAGGGTGTCGCCGGTGTTGTGCAAAAATGATCGGCCCGCCCTTGTATTTCAGTGTGGTGTGCGGTTCAAGTGCCGCTCGTTGGGTGTCCCGCTGGCCCCACACATATTGAATGAATGGCACGGGTGCGAAGTAGAGCAGGTCGTTGTCCACGAGATTGCGCATGTCCGCAAGACCGAGACAGTAATCTGCACCGTTAACGTCCAACCACTTCTTAAGTGCGGGGATGAAAGCATACCTCTTGTCCAAATTATCGAACAATATGAAGTTATCCTTCAACTGCTCCTCGATATAGTCGCCCATTTCATTCCTCCTTTCCCTATTAGCTGAGAACGACGGCCTCCTCGGCCCCGAACCCGGCGTTATTCGACCTCGAAGAACTCATCATAATGCTCGTTGTATCCCCACGCGGCAATCGAACAGGTCGAGAGACTCCACTGGGTACAGCTGGTCAGCCCCTCGCCACGAAGAGCTTCAAATCGCCATACTTGGCGCGGGCTTTCTCAAGGTCTTCGATGAACCCGTGATCGTCATGATGTAGTCCTTTCTCTCGGTTGGCTTGTGCCTCCACGGTACACGCACAGCACCCGACAGTGCAAGCCGGGGACTGTGTGATATAGCTCACTTGTTCAATACTGAACGATTATTCTCCGCCTGCTGTGCGAGACGCTGGAACGTGCCGTCGTCCATCGTGTCACGGGCCTGGAAGTAATATCGGATGATCCGCTCAGCGGGCTGGCCCATGCGGTTCAAACGCCCCTCGCCTGCTCGCACAGCATACCGTTCAAGTCCTCGTCCAGCCACACCGACGTGACACACCCGTTGCAGCCCGTCCAGGCCCTCAGCCGCGGCGCCGACAGTGCACAGCAAGACCTGCACATCCCCCGCTGTGAACCCTGCAAACGCCTCACTACGCGCCTTAGCCGACTGCGCGCCCGTGTATAGGGCTGTCTTCGCGCACACCCTGTGTGCAATAGCATTCGCGAACCGTTGGCTCGACGTGAACACTAGTACCTTTGTCCCGAGGGTGGTGCTTCTCAACCAGCGCGTTCAACATGTCGAGTTTCCTGAGCGGCAGTCCGAGTCGAACGTCACCCTGTCCATGTCGATATCGGGGTCGTACACCATGCACGGCTCACCCAGCGCCACTTGACGCAGACGCACAAGCTTTCACACCTGGAAGAGACGCCACCAGCAAACCGCCCTCGATCTCCGTGATCAGCTCATACCGCAGGCTGTCGTATATATCACGCCGCTTTGTGCGTCAATTCGCACTCAACGATACGCGTGTCCACAGGTTTCCTGTCGGCCGGCAGGCCGACGACGCACGGCAAGGACCGAAGGAACGCGCCCGGCTGCTTCTCCGAAACGATCGTCTCAATCTTCTGCAGCCTACCGTAGCGGTCGTGTATCCAGCTGTCTTGGACGACGCACCACCGCGCCTTCCATCGATGGAACGAGCCCTCCACGTACAGCCAGTCCCTCTTGTCACCGGACAGCTGGACACGCGCAGGGTCCTCCACGCCCCACCACAGCCAGCGGCAGATAGACCACAGGCCCTCGAAGCGATTACCCTCGCGGCGTAGCTGATATGGCCAGCTTGAAGCCTGCGTTCCGCAAGCTCCACATCGCCTTGGCCCGTCCGGATTTACGGTTAGACGCCGACTGCACCTCGTCGTAGACGACGAAATCCGGCTTGGCCTTAACCCAGGGAAGAAGGTTTTTCTTGCCCTTCTCTGCGTTCTTCCCATTCAAATCCGACAGACCGAGGTACTCCCGGCCCACGTAGTAAACACCTGGGAGTTGCGCACACAGCTCGTCGAAGTAGTCGAGGTGCTTAGAATCGATCCTTTTGAACGGTAAATCGACGCCCTGCCTATCGAACGTCTTCTTCCACGCAGAGACGATCTGCGGCTTCGCCGGCCCCACGATCAACGTCGTGGTCGGGGCTAGCCGCTTCGCCACCTCCACCGCGCACAGGGTCTTGCCCGTCCCAGTGTCCGACACGTCCAAAGCGGCCCGGAGGCCGTCCCTCTGTGCGACGACGGCCTCCACCTTCTCCAACTGCTCGGGTGTGAGTTCAAGTGGTTGTTCAATCATGATCGAACAACCTCGAACTTCGCGCACGAGATGTCGATCGAACGCACCAACAGATCCATGTTCAACCCGATAGAGAACGCCTTGATGTAGTACTTGTCCACATCCGCCTTGCCCTCAGGGTCCTTCGTCAGGAGGAACTCGGTGCCATCGTACTTACGACGGCACCACACATACCCCTGAGATCTCAGAATGCCCGTCACCGAATCGGCAGGACACCCTCGCCCTTCACATGGAACGGCGGGTCGTAGAAACGGTCCACCGTATGCCTCAGACGCGTCGTAGTAGTACCCGGACGGAGCCTTTCCAGGGTGGAACGGGGTTCGTCCTGTTTGATCAGAATCAACCTGATTCCGTTGCACGTGTAGAAGATCTGCCGCCCGACGAGTACCCCATGCTGATCGCACGGAATGGCTTGCCCTTGACTTCTTCCACCGTATCATGGTATGAGCCGTGCATCGCCTCACTCGACGTCGGCACATACTCCAGTGTGTCGTCCGAGTTGACGGCGAACCAGCCCCTCAAGCGACCCCTTCTTTCCATACAACAACTGCCTCACAGCTCACCCTCCTCCTCCTCTTCTCTCCTGGCCCGGCGCTCGAACGAATCCTCCCCGCCTATCACGCCGAACAGCCTCTTCTGTCCTTTCTCCACGCGGTCCGCATAGTCTCTGCATTCGAGTCGCACAGGACAAATCGAACACACCCACTTGGCCCGCGCATGTAGGGGTCGTCCTCCACATCGGCCCTCTCGCGGGGAGCGAAGAACAGTGCATGCCGATGTCGCTCTTCTTGCAGCGCGCCTGCTTGACCCATTCTTCGCTCCTCCAGATGTCGGCGATGTCCATTACTGTTTCTTCACACACCCCTTGAGACGGGACAGCTGGGGGCCGATCGGGTTTCGATAATGCCCTTTTGTATTATACGGTTCCCCTAGCCTTCGACGACAGTTTCATGAACGACACCTGCGCGATCGGCTCCACACCGGTCGAATCCAACAACAGGTCGAAAACCGTCGGAAGGATCAAAGGGTAGGAGTTGACGTTGTACAGCTCCAGAGTGATCATCCCCACGAACCCCGGGTCGATGAAGCCGGCGGTGATGTGCGTCAGCAGCCCGAGGCGGCCCCAGCTCGACCGGCCCTCCACCTGTGCGGCGATATTCGCTGGAAGCTCGAACTTCTCCAAGGTTGCGCCGAGCCACAACTCGCCGGGCGGGAGAACGAACTCGCTCCGTGCGCCCCAGGCCACATGCCGCTCACCTGTCTTCGTGTTGAGAAAGTACGGGCCTAGGGTGCACGTCGTAGCTAGCCGGCTGAAGGCAATCATCACGGAGCGGATCCACCAGTCCCGTACGCTTCGCCAGTTTTTAATGTCTTTGTCAGATAACATTGATCGTCATTTCTTCCTGTCCAGTGCGTCCCGATCGATCTTGAACGCCACAACCGGTTTACTTTTCTGTTTGTGAGCATACGCACAGTGTGAAATCAATACCCCCGCGATTCACGAACACGTCACCCACGGTGAACGGCACCCGTTCGGAGTCCACGCGCACACGCAATGCCCCATTCGTCACAGCATCGTAGTCGTCATCCAAGTGCAGACACAGACCGCTGTCCGACACCGACACGTTTTGCACGCAAGACCCCATGAGCGCTTCCCGCACGCTTGAAACGTAGACGGGGAGCGGGTCGGCCGGCTGTGCAAGCTCCACGGTGAAAACCGCGTGTCCGTCCTCGTCGATCAGCCTCCATGCATTAGACCCGTCCGATTTATTCACACGCCTCATAGAAGCGAGAGTGGTGGGCATCTCCTCTTCACGGTATCCTACAATGCGGTACTCCGACTTATCAAACGCCACAGCTGCGCCATTGTCGAAAAACACGCCCGTTGCATCGAAGACGCCGACGACCTGATTGACGGTCCAGCCGAGGCGCACAAAAAGGGTCGAGCAGGTCGAAGGCCCGCTGCATCAGCTCATCATCAGTCATTGCTGTCTTCCTTTCTGAAGAGTATCTCGACTGCTGCGCCTTCCTCGGTCATGATAGACACTTTGTTACCCCAATCATTGATCCGATCCACCGGCAAGTCGAGAAACCTCCATTGTACTAAGACGCCGGCCAGGCCATCGGCTTCCGCCGTGAACACCACGCCGTCAGCCAGCCGCACATACTTCTTATATACGTTAACGGTCAGCGAGCCACGTAGACTCGGACCGTGCAGCTCGCTGAACAGCTGCTCTGCCCGAGTGACGTTCTGAAGCTCCACGTGTGCGATAACATCGCCGTTCTCGTCTAAGAGTCGAACGCACCCGGACTGATCATTGTACTCCACATCACTCACAAGCACGTCAAGCTTGTTCAAGCCATAGCTGGCCACCTTGTATCCACCTCCTCTCACCCCATGCAAGGGAGCGACACTGGACGGGACAGGCTGGCGAAGACCAAGTGACTGTCCTGAACCTCTATGCCCATCAGCGGGAACCCCTCAAGCCTTTTCAGGGCCACCACGTAGTCCCTGTGGTTTTTCGAAACCCATGGTGAAAAACTCCTTTCTCTCGGTTGTTAGGTGCGTTCAGCCTACACGGAAAGGACGGGGCCGTCAAGCCCCCGTCCTGTGAAATACATCACTATCCGTTACAGCGTTGTGCGTTTGCGAACAGACGTCAAACGCCATGCTCCGGTCGAACAGTTGTTCTCCTCCCACATATCGCGGATCGCTAAGCTCCGAGCCGGCTTCAGCGTCAAAGAGCCGTCTACCTCTCTCCACAGCCTGCACAGAGTCCGGGTCAGCGTGCTGCCCGGACAGGGATTGACGCCTTCCTCCAGAGGGCAAAAGTCGCACAGCCACACAGTGCCCACGTCGTCTGCCCGGGCCAACGTCCGCCACGGGTTCGTCTCCTGACCTTCAGCAACAGGCGGAAAACAACACTACATCGTACAAAGACACACGCATGTGCTCCATGTAGGCCTGAGGACTCGTCGAACTCCTGTACGTGCATATCGCCGACCGTCACATAGAAACGGGCCGAAGAAGCACAGCACCATGCGGAAAACTCGAAGAGTCGAACACCCGAACGCCGTGCAGCTCGTATGGGTTCAACGGTCCTACGCACACCGGAATGTTGTTCAGCTCTTTGAGAGGGGCCATACCCACAGTGTGCGCTTCATTATCCACGTGCAACACGCCGTACATCGAGCCCCTCGAAGCGGATGTAGTACTCTCTCAGCTTACCGCCCTGACCGAGCGGAATCAATTTCAAACCCACAGCAATCAGCGTCTCCTTCCCTAGTCGTCACCAAAGTAGAACAACCCGACCATGTCATGGTGCGGATACAGCAGCACTTTCAGCCGCTTCGTCAGCGGGTTATACCGTGTCATGTACTGCGCCTCCTCAGTGTTCGCGGCAGGCGTGCCGTCCGCCCTGTAATAGCGCACATCCGAACCTGATGTGTCATAAGCATTCGCTATAGCCAGAGCAATGTCCTTATGCGTCACCAGTCGATACACCTCACCTGATAGGTATGAATGAACTCGTCTTTCTTCATGTCGAACAGGTACTTCATATCGCCACGGGACACATAAACCCTCTTGCCCTTCTCGTCATAAGACAAAAACCACGTCGCGATAAAGGGGTTTTCCTGCTCAGCCCACGGCTCATCCGGCACAGGCTGAACCAGGTCTGCATTCACACTACCATGAAGCATCTCCGTATAAGGGTTTCGTTCACCGTCTTCCACCGTGAACATGTTCGGCCAGTCCTCGGGTACCAGCTTCTGCAACACCGTGTTATAGCACATGTCACACGGTAGGTGGTGATGTACCAGCAGAATGTCTCCGTAGGGATTCGTATACGGAGCAGCCTCATCGCACACCGACAGGCTGACGTGCGCAGGCAGGTCCTCATCGAAGCGAGGACTGTTCGCGTCCACGCACACGAAACCACGATTCCTAATATAGGCGCACAGGCAATCCTCATAATCGTAGAACAGCATGTCATCCCTCCTTTCAGTAAGGCTCGACGATGACCAACCACGGCTCGTCCGAGGTCTCATCTTCGAAGAAAGACGTGATCACGTCCGACGTCGTGTCCGTCTCTTCGATCACGGACACCGCACCGATCTCGGACTTGAGCTCCACCGAAGCGGCGGGGGAGAGGACGATGGATACCTTATCCAGGCCCTCTTCGAACCGCCGGCTGACGACGAAGGACACGCACAGCCCCGCAGGCTGTGAAGAAACCGTGACCTTCTCCACTTCATGGTCCAGTATCAAAACCAAACCGCGTGCTGTCTTCCTCGTATTCTGCCGTCACAGATGCTAACTCCACATCGCCGACGTCGAAGAGCGTCGTCTTACAAAACCCAATCGTCCGTGTAGCGCTTCGTACATGAGGACACCCACTGCCCTTCGGCGTCACCGGAATCTCCAAGCTTCACGTTCGGTTTCTAGCCAGTTCTGCCAACAGCCCCGTGTGTGTAATCAGTCCCTATCATGTTCTTCTCTCTTTGTTCTGCGGAACCCAGTGCTGGGTTCCGCATCGTGTCACGCTTAAAGCAGCCAACCGGCTTCGTCCTCGGAGTAAGGCCGGGTCGCCGTCACGAGCTCTGCGAACGGCGCTATTAGGGCTCACCGTCACATCGGCCGGGCTCGTACCCACGTCCACCGCCGTTATACGGCGCCCGAACTCGCAATTCGAGCCCACCCGCACGTCCGCGAACGGGAAAAGGCCCACGGGCCTCGCGTGTGCTATCGCCGTCTTTCAGGATTGCGTAAAAGCCGGCCGTCTTCCGCGGCGCGCGCCGACCAGTTTCTCGCCGAAGAGCGAATCGAACTCGTGCTCACGTCGTCTGACTCCAACGTCATGAACTCGAACCCGCCTGCGTTGTGAGAACCGCACAGTCGAGCCCTCGGCGGTGCGAGTGTCGACGATCGAAGCCGTCTGGCGGTCGACGACGTCAAGATGATTGGGCAACAGTTTTCGCATTGAACCACGTGGCTGCATTCTCAACGGGTAGGCATTGTACCATGGTGTGTTCCTTTCTCAAGTCGGCGGTTGTCCCGCCGTGGTGATTACAGTAGCGCACACGGGCGGCAGTCAAGCGCCCCGTGCGATGTGCGTCACATTCCCTTTGTAAGCCCGTGGTCCATTCGGCGATCTCCGCGGCCACGGAGTCGGGCGTGTCGGCTGCACGGTCCACTACGATCGGTATGAACCCTCGACAGTTTCCCCCGCGACGAACGCGTTCGTCAGGAACTTCCGCACACCTCAGTCACCGCGAGTGGGTCGTAGCCGTCGGGGTCCGGGTAGTCCGGGTCCGTCAGCTTGGAGGGGTCGCGAGGGCATCAGCACGAACGTCGTCAGCGGAACGCGGTTCAGCCAGTTCAGCGTGAGCGCTACGTTCCCCGGGAGATCTTTTTCATCTCGCAGACAGGCGTACACCGAGGTGCTGAGCGCCCACCTGTCCAGGATGTAGCAGCGTTTCAGGCTGATCTTCGCTCGCTGCGGTCGGCGTGTCGGGGAACAGCACGGGCTCTGGTCGGAAGGAGAGCCAATTCTCCATGTCCCTCGCGTAGTCCTCCGCATTAAGGCAATAGCCCCCGTTATTCGCACACGCGATCATCATGTCCGTGGGGAAGTGCCGTATGCGCACATCGGAGTAAGGTGTGGGCCGGGTGTGGCTTTGAAAGAGCCTCTCAGAGCTGCTGCTACGGTCGATTTCCCACTCCGTCGGGTCCCTCCAGAGCTATGTAGACCGCCATCTATCGCACACCCCCTGCGCTACTCAAGTCGTCCAAGCAGAACGGCCACCCGTACACAGACAGGTGCGGGTTCAGTCCCGTCGCTTTTATCAGGGCCTTCACGGCATCTCGCGCGTTCTAGCCGCGGGCGTTGACTTCGACGGCCTCGTCGGGCAGGAGCGAGGACGGAAGCGGAGGGGTGTTGTTCAGCACGATGTGCGTCCTGGCTGGGACAATCGAGTGCACATGCGGGGTATACATCAGCTGCAGGTCGCAGTATAATCCGTTCAGCCGTTGAAGAAGCCACTTCCGCACATCGCATTCGACTTCGGGTGTGAGATTGCGAACGAATACCCATCGGTGCGTGTCGCGTTCGAGGTGGGCTGCTGCTCGCTGTGCATATGATTTGACCTGCGAGCGTACGGGCCTCGTATAGCGTGTCATGTTGTTTATTCCTTCCTCTAATGTCTTTCGCCATCTTCACCGCGGCCCTATACTCCGGCCACTGCTTCTCGTAGGGCCGGCGGTCCGCATCCCAGTAGTCCTTGTAGCTCAGCCCTGGGTTGGCTGCCATGAACTCGGCCAGAGAAGTGTAGAAGGCCCTTTGAAGCGCTTTCGCTCGGAGTTTGCAGGGGCTCTTTTGTCGGGGTCCGCCGGGTCCTTTCCGCGCAAATTCACGTCGTGGAGCGGGTTCGATTTGAACTCGCGGAACATGAGCCTCAGGCGTTTCCGGGGAGCGGCAGCGGGTCCTCTGCGGGGTCGACAGCACATCGCACAGGGAGGAAGGCGTGGCGACAGTAACCCCGAAGCTCCCTAGAGCTGCTCCAATGCGTCGGTTCGCTCGCCGTCGGGGACGACCAGCACCAGTCTGTCGGCGTAGTTCGGATTGAGAACGATTCTCACTCCGTATTCCGTTTCAGCTCGCACACGGAGGTCTTGTGCACACAGATTTTCGTCGGCGACCTCGATCGCCACGGTAATCCGTTTCATTTCGATTTCTCCTTTCACTCGAAAAATGTATTTTTCGATTGATTTCGACTCGATTTTGCAAGTCGATTTCAACTCGATTTTTAGCCTAGGGACGGATCTATTTCAAGTCAAATCGTCGAATGTGAATTTGGTCACAGTAGTGTTGTGAGGGGTTGTGTTATAATCGCGCGCCCGCGCGCACCTGACCCGGCGCACACCCCATAGATCGGCGAGATGTCGCGGGTTCAGCGGGATTGAGACACAGTCGTCTCGGTCATAAGGGCAAAAGTAGTTCAAAATTGAA
>BNJV01000751.1_pt1 | contig 48072 bp, 49 predicted proteins | sample 8540591 | NCBI WGS metagenome assembly BNJV01 (sample SAMD00202457, study PRJDB9452) | human saliva metagenome | host: Homo sapiens | reverse complement strand
GCGCGTTGTGTATGCGCGGCTGGTGAGAGACCAGATGCGGCCGTGCGAAGGCACGCGCGCGCGTGACGCAAGGCGCGCGCGCAGGACCAGGCCTGCGCGCCGTGTCTGGTGTGTGCGCTACTCCGTTTGCGGCCCCGCATCTCAGTTAAACGTGGCGTGGGCTTCCGCTCGCCGCAGATTGTGATCGCGCTGCAGTCCATGGGGATGGGTTGTTCGTGTGCTGGGCTGGCGCGAGGATGCTCGTGGTGGCGTGAGTGCCCGTCTCATGGGGCGCCAATCCACTCGGCCTTCGTTCTGGATAGTAGACGCCGTTCTCCGATAGGAACCACGCATCTGGACAGGTTATTAAGCCATCCAGAGACGCGATAACTTCTATCCAGTTCACCGCTCATCCAGAACATGAACTCGTGTGGGGCGCGTCCGATCCGGAAACGTCGATTTCGCCCATCGCAGCGCTCGGTGGAGGGCTCCATAGAAGGCGATGATCGAGTGATGAGCTCGTGCTGCCTAGCGCTCTCATGAGCCTCAACCGTAGACCTCCCAGTCGTTGTAGTCCGGCCGCCGACACGAATAACGTTCCATCCTGCATCGCGAAGATCCTGATCACTGCGGATCCACTCCCGTTTTGCGCAGCGCACAGATCGGATTGGTTGTCGCCTAGTTTTCCGATGCCGTCAAATTCAATGATGATTCGTAGATCTGCGATGACAATATCTGCGTAATAGTGACGAGCCCGGACCTCGATGTGCACTTTGAGTCAGTGACGGGAATGACTCGATCGAGCGCACAAGCCAAAAGCAAGGCTGCCTCAGCAGGATTCTCGCATCCAGGATCAATCGCGCGAAGAATGGCGCGTGCTCGGCGAGTCCTCGTTTTGTGGGGAGTGTTCGAGGCGCTTGAGGAGCGCTACGCGGATTTCCTCTGCCCGTTCACGTGATTCCATCTGCTCAAACATCTGAAAAGTTGCTCCACTGATGCAGTGCCATGCATCCGAGGACGAAAGCCTCCAACGGCTCCTCTTGCTGAACGCAACGGATGAGTGCATCGTACGGGTGTTCCGTTTCCAATCCGTTAGTGCGTCTGGTGTTCCTCAGAGAGTGGAGGGATGCTGGAACAGGTGACACCTGTTTCCGGGTACAGTCGTTGAGCCGACCGGAACACGCTGGAAGTCGGGAAGTGGATCGTCTTGTTGGCCTGCTAGATGGTTATGCTCGTGGATCAGCTGGGACCATCCTGAATTCCGTTGAGTAGAAGGCAACTACGTCCTACGTACAGTGCTCGGTGCTGTAGGGATGCGTTTCACTGCATGGATTCAGGGCGAGGCAACTGCGTTCCATATTTCCCAAGGAGTTGACTCGTCTGGATGCAGGAGAGCAGCTGCAATGCCGCGCATGATGCGAACAGTGACGGGCGAATGCGCCATGGCTCTTTGGTGTCTGTAAGACATCGGTGACGACAACAGGTGCCTGGTTCATGTATCCAGCTTTGAACAGAGCTTCGAGGTTGGGGGTAGTCGAAAGGAGAGCTGTGGATACCGGGTCTCTCTTTTTGCCCCTGTGCATAACGGCGAGGGGAGGGTGTCAGGGAGTCGCCTGTCAGGATGGGGCGGACAGCGCGCGGAGAGCTGCTAGCGATGGGGTGTGAGGGGACTGATATCTGAATGCACGCTGTTGGAGTGAGGAGCGCCCACAGAGATCAACGAGGAGAAGCCTCACGCGCCATCTGGATAGGAAATGCAAATCTGGATGACGTTATTGCGTTACTTGGCTAATAACCTATCCAGATAACTAGTTCTATCCAGAACAACATTCCCTATCCACAGAGCCAACTCTACTATTTTCCGTTGAACCGAATACGCGCGTGCGACACTTGAACGAGCATCCAGACATCGGCCGATGTGCTCGTGTCAGATCCTGATGCAACCGGGCGCCCTCGATCTTCCGTGAGAAAGTGCAGAAGCCTTCGACTTCGCGCGCGGGCGACGCCGAGCTTATCCACCTGCGGTGGTGCTGCACTCGCGTCGTAGCGAGGTAGCGAAGCCACCTCGCAGCGTATCCTGGTACCTGTTGGCGCGCGGGTGCGTCCCGCGCGCGCGCAGACTGATTCATCGATACGAAAGAGGCCCCATGTCCCTCCAGATGCGTCTCGTTCACGCCCGCAAGGGGCTCACGCCTCCGCGCTGCTGCACCGAGGAAGCCGCGCGCTGAGATGGCGGCGTGCCCCCGCAGCAGCACCCCATGCCTGCGTCGATGCGAGTCGCGTTTCGCGGCAACATGCGATAAAGGCGCTGACCCGCGTGCTCCCGAAGCAGGGCCTGCGCTCCAGGCGGCGCTCTCATCTTCTTTCGCACGGCGGTGCCTACCTCTTCCCGCTGGTTGACGGCCAGTGGGGCATCGTCGAGGGCCTCATCGACCGCACCGGCCTGCCCGTCATCATTCCGGACTATCCGCTCGCCCCGAACCACACCGCGGTCAGAAGCGTTCGACTTCGTCCAGCCCATCATCGACGAGGTCCAGGCTGAGGTTTCGGCCGCGTCATCATCTTTGCGACTCGGCGGGCGGCGGTCTGGCGTTGTCCCTCGCCATGCAGCGCCGAGACGCGGGCAAGCGCCAGGTGGATGGCCTCGTCCCTGTACGCGCCGTGGCTGGACGTCACCGCGGCGAACCCGGCGATTGAGGAGGTGCAGCGCCGCGACAAGATCCTGCGCGCGCCCGGACTGGAGTGGGCGGGCCGCGCGTGGGCGGGCGATCTGGACCCCGCAGACTGGCGGGTCAGCCCCTGTACGGCGACCCGGCGGGACTGCCGCCGATGCGGATTTTCCAGGGGCGACGCGGATATCTTGGGCCCAGACAGCGATCGAGTTCGCCCGCAAGGCGGCTCGCGCTGGCGTCGACGTGCGCCTGCGCGTGGAGCCGGACGGCTTCCACGTCTACGTGCTCTCAGTCCCCGTTATTCCCGAGGCCGAGGCCGCCCTCGACCACAGCGCGCGCTTTCATCTCGGGATTCTCACCCAGCCGTGAGCCGACCCGTTTCACGCCCCGTTTCACGGCCTCGCTGATCGAGGGCAGAAGCCGCCGATGAGTACGTGCGTCGGAGTGACGGCGAGCCTCGTCAATCCAGCCTGCTTGATCGATGATCCACGAGTAGTAGTAGACGTCGAGTGTCATCGAAGTTGTCCCTGGATTCTTGATGCAAGCACTGTGCAGGACTTCGTCGACGCGTCGGTCATCGAGAAATACGCGGCTATCGATGACTGTCTGACGGGTGGTTCCGTCGGCCAGGGTCATGATGAAGTGATAGTCAGCTACGGACATGGTTCGGTAGCGTCCATGTGATTCTCGGCGCGAAACAATTTCGCGTGTGCACGATGAGGACGGTCACAGTCTGCGGACCGGTGAAGAGATCGAAGACGACACGCGTCCCGTAACCTAGAGCGTTGTAGGCGCTTGGAATCAGAATAAGCACCGGTATCACGAGGGCTGTGGCTCGTTTGTGCAAGCCCATTGCAGTGCCAGCTCTCTCGCGCTTGTCGAACCATTGAAACAAGTAGGAAATGGCGGCGATGCATGCGAGCATGATGAGAAACGCTGTGCCGTAGGAGAAAAGCAGCCAGCGGAACCGAGAGGGGCCATGAGGGGAAATTGTGTCTGCCAAATGGGCCCAAACCATACAAGATGAGAGTGAGGACGATCCAGAACGCTGTCCCATAGCGCTTCTGCTCTTCGTCAGCGAACTTGTTCGGGGATTCGGGGTGTGGTAGACGTGTTCTTACGCTTGCTCATGGGGGTGCTTCAATGGTGGTACTGCGGGTAGCGGTGCTCAGTCGCGTTCTTTGCGGTGCCGACGTGGCCTATGCGAGTCTCGTATAGCGAAACCGATTGAATAATAGATGGCACATCCAATGATCCCGCTCAGGATAATAGCCGCGCAGATGGGGATGATGACGGGAACGGCGATGGGTGACATGCGTGCGAATTGGATGATCATCCAGCACACAATTGCGGTGAGGCTCCCCGCCGCTACCGCGATGGCAGTGCGCGAGATATGGGGTTCATCAACGGAGGGCTGATCGGGGGAGAGTGGCGCTTCGTTGCTCATAAGAACCGTTTCAACTGGGATGGAGACGGACGAGACTGTTCATTCCGTGTCACTGCCCACCTGCATAGGTGAGCGCGGTGTGGATTGAAGGCGGGGAGTTTTTCGGTGATGGTGTCCAGTGGTGCCGTGTGGCCTCGTGACGACGAGGCTCGGGCTGGGCGGGTGCACCCACCTCGTCGGTGAGAAAACGCAGCATCCTACTCAATCCGCGCGTTGACGATGATCCAGCTGTGGCGATAGACCTCAAGTGTCAGAGGTGAGGCCCCCTTCTTGTCAGCACACGCTTCGTAGAGGGTGCTGTAGACGCCGGTCGCGTCGTAGGCGGTGCTCAAGCGAGTCGTGTGCTTCGAGCCGTCGGTGAGGGTGAGATCGAACCTGTAGGGACGTGAGGTGCCTCTCCGTCGCGAGCGCATTCTGAGCTCACTGTAGCTGCACGACTTGACGGTGACGGTCTGTGTTCCTTCGATCGTGTCCGCAACCGACTGCACGGAACCAATGACCGCCATCGTTCCGACGATGAGGACGGGGATGGAAGAACCACGAGCCAGACGATTGGCTGACGCATGTTCGTCCTGTCGCCAGCGCGCTTCGCTTGGTTCATACGGAGAGCCGTCATGACAATGATGACCGCACAGATGAGCATACTGATGGTGCCCACGGCGCTCGCGATGCTTTGCCACGTGAGTTTGATGTCGCCCACGTCGTAGAAATTGCTCAGCACAAAATAGGCAACGACACCGCTGAACGTGAGGAACTTCAGGACGTTGAGCACCGTCGCGTAGTTCGTGTTCATGACCGGACGGCCCACGTTGCCCAGTCCACGCGGCTGCATCGGGGCCTGGCCTGGGAAGAGCTGCTGGGGGTACATGCCGCCCTGGTATTGGCCGGGTTGCGGCTGCATTGGGGCCTGGCCTGGGAAGGGCTGCTGAGGATACATGCCGCCCTGGTACTGGCCGGGTTGCGGCTGCATTGGGGCCTGGCCTGGGAAGGGCTGCTGAGGAGGATAACCGTGGGGGTATTGGTTGCTCATGGTGTCTCGCTGGTCAGTGGGGTGGTGTCCTCGTGCGGAGGCTAGCTCAATGTTGGGTGTGCACCGACAATACTACGGGTGCGCGCGAGCGTGGGGGCACCTGACCGAGAGGTGATGATGAGTCGGCAGAGGTATTCGGTCATGGACAGGTACTCGCTAGACGATGCGCGCGTCAGCGATGATCTGCGTGCGCGGATACAGGTCGAGGACGAGTTTCTTCGATGAGGGGTGGTGCGACAAGCATCCGTTGTAGAGGGTGCCGCGGATGCCCGATGCCAACTGCAAGTCGTCCTGCTTTTCTGTTTTGATGACGAGGACAAGCTTGCTCTTGTCGCCGAGTGTCATGTTGAATTCGTTCTGATAGCTGCTCGGGATGGTGTTTTGTTGGTGAGCTCTTCACCGGACGTTGGTCAAGCAACACGAGGCGACTGTCCTGGTCTGGGGTCCTTCGTTGAGGTCGCGTGCTGCCGGCACTGCGTTGCTGATCGCGATGACTGCGGCGGCAAGTCCGACGAGGCAGATGAGGGCATACCCGGACGCCCGAGTTTCGGCCGTCTCGTTCTCGCCTTCTGTCAACAAGATGCGCGCGTAGCGCACTGTGGTGGGGACAAAGGGAATACACAAACCTGCGGCTGCGAGCCCGAACAGGCATGCGGCGAACTGCCATTGAAGTTTGCCCGTGCCGAAATCGTTGGCTTGGGCCATTGTGATGCTCGTGAAAAACAGCGCGGCGATCACGACTGTGAGACCCGCGAACACGTCGGTGCTAATCGGGAGGGTGAAGGCCTTCGTGGACTCGTCCTCGCGTGTGGGACTGTCCTGAGGGTCTGAGCCTGTCGACGTCGCGTGAGGGCGTGCAGTGGTGGGCGACGATGAACGATCCTGCTGCGCAGCGGTTGAAGGGGAGGCGGCGCGGGCTGCCGGCGCCGTCGGCTCGCTGTCCGCATGCGCCTCGGAGATGTACGGGGGCAGGTCCCCGTCGGGTTTTTCATCCCCGGTGCGAGGGGTGGGAACTCCGTATGGGAACGCAGGGTCCGACCCCTCTGCGGAGGACTCAACGGGCACCGGCGCGTTGCGTGGCACCCGTGGACAGCCTCCACGTTCTCCTCGGGCAGCGCGGGTTCCGACCCGGTCGGCGGCGCGTACGGATTGTTACTGCTCATGCCGGGATACTACACGTCCGCCGGGGTCGCTCCCGTCCACTCGTACCAGCCCTGGTGCTGGACGATCCAGGCCATGAGGGCGTACCCAGCCTGGCCGGGCAGGGTTTGCCCGTCCGCGCCTCGCGCCAGGGAGGCGGCCATGTCCTCGAACCACTGGTCGTGCGCGACCAGAGGCGTGTAGCAGTCGACGAAGGGGATGCCTCGGCGCGCGCACACCTCGAGCACGAGGAGGACAGGGCCTTCAGCGACCCGGAGTCCACGCCAGCGAGCGGCGGGGGGCCCACGACGAAGCTGGGGATCCCCAGAGCGGTCGCCCGGTCGGTGATGTTGGCCAGGTTCAGGCGCGAGCGGGCCGTCGAAATGCCGGCCGCGACGTCGCCCGGACCCACTCCGATGACGAGGCCGTGGGGGCTCGCCCCTCGGCCAGGCGCGGCAGGACCTCGGCCTCCCAGCGCGCGGCCATCTGCTTCGTCGTCTCTGAGGGCACGGCGAGGGTCAGGAACGTGGCGGGCAGATCGAAGGTGGAGTGCGCGTTGACGCGACCGACCCAGCCCAGGCCTCGGGGGTCGCCGACGCCCGCGACGAGCTCGTCTCCGATGAAGCAGATCCGCATGGTGTTCCTTTCCGGTGCCTCCCGCGCCCCCGGTGGGAGCGCCGGCCCTCGTTAGCCTTCGAAGGCCTGCGCAATAAGGGTAGCTGCTTGCTCCTTGTGAAGCGAGGCACGTCCCGCTGCGGTCGTCGCCGACTCGGGGCGAGAGACCACGCGAACCGGGCGTCCCAGAGACGGGAAGAGGTTGAGCGCCAGGTGCGGCCATGCGCCCTGGTTACGAGGCTCGTCCTGCACCCAGGTCACCGACGCGTTCGGGTACTGGGCCAGGGCCTCGGCAACCTCGGCCTCGGGCAGCGGGTAGAGCTGCTCCAAGCGGATGATCGCCGTCGACGTGTCGCCGCGGTGCTCGCGCTCCTTGACGAGGTCGTAGTACAGGCGGCCCGAGCACAGCAGGGACGCGCGTCACCGACGACGGATCGGTGATCGCGGAGTCGCCGATGACGGGCTGGAAGGCACCCGAGGTGAACTCGTCGAGGTGCGAGGAAGCGGCCGACAGACGCAGCAGCTGCTTGGGCGTGAACGCGATGAGCGGCTTGCGCGGGCGCTTGTAGGCCTGCGTGCGCAGCATGTGGAAGTAGTTCGCCGGCGTCGAGGGCTGGACGATCCACATGTTGTCCTGGGCGGCCAGCTGCAGGGTAGCGCTCGATGCGCGCGCTCGAGTGGTCGGGTCCCTGACCCTCGTAGCCGTGGGGGAGGAGCATGACGAGCGAGGAACGCTGTCCCCACTTCTGCTCGGCCGAGCACACGAAACTCGTCGATGACCGTCTGCGCGCCGTTCGCGAAGTCTCCGAACTGGGCCTCCCAGATCGTCAGCGTCTCAGGGGCTCTCCGAGCGAGTAGCCGTAGTCGAAGGCCAGGACGCCGTACTCGCTCAGCGGGGAGTTCCACACGTCGAAACGCGCCTGGCTCTCGGTGAGGAAACGCAGCGGCGTGAACTCTCGGCCCGTCGTTCGCGTCGTGCAGGATCGCGTGACGCTGGACGAAGGTCGCGCGCCCACGTCCTCGCCGGACAGGCGTACGCCGGTGCCCTCCATGAGGGAGCGTGCCGAAGGCCAGGGAGCTCCGCGAAGCCCCAGTCGATGGGCTTGTTTGCCCAGCGCCATCTCGAGGCGGCGCTCGCACAGCTGACGCAGCGCGGGTGAGGGCTCGAAAGCCCTCCGGGAAGCGCGTGTGAGCGCGGCCGATGCGGCGCAGCTGCCTTGGCGGGGGCAGCGGACGTCCAGCCGATCATCATGCCGATGCCGGGCATCTGGGACTCCGGCATGGTCCATTCCTCGTCGGGGATTCCCCGGCCTCGCCCACGCCGACGGTGAGCGCCGGGGTCGTGCGTGCAGCTGCCCGGGTTGATCTCGGACACCGAGGAAGCGCCGCCCGCGCGGGTCTCCTCGAGGATGCGCCCGAGCTCCGCCTCGTACTGGGCGATCGACTGGCGGGCCTCGTCCTCGGTGAGCTGGCCGCGACCCACGAGGGCCGCGGATGTACACCGCGCGCGTGGAGGGATGCGGTCGATGAGGGAGTACATGACGGGCTGGGTCATCGACGGGTCGTCGCCCTCGTTGTGGCCGCGGCGTCGGTAGCACACCATGTCGATGATGACGTCCTTGTGGAAGGCGTTGCGGTACTCGAAGGCCAGGTGCGCGCGAGCGGATGACGGCCTCAGGGGTCGTCCGCGTTGACGTGCAGGATCGGGACCTGCAGGCCCTTGGCCAGGTCCGTCGCGTAGCCGGTGGAACGGCCCTGCGTCAGGCCCGTCGTGAAGCCGATCTGGTTGTTGACGATGATGTGGATCGTGCCGCCGGTCTTGTAGCCCTCCAGCTGGGAGAGGTTCAAGGTCTCCTGGACGACACCCTGGCCGATGAAGGCCGCGTCGCCGTGGATGAGGATCGGGATGATCGGCGGGTCCGGGTCACCAGGTGCTCCTGCTTGGCACGAACGATGCCCTCCAGGACGCCGTCGGCGGCCTCCAGGTGCGAGGGGTTGGCAGCCATATGAGACCTTCGTGGCCAGGCCGTCGTCAAGGGAGTACACGCCCCACGTGCCCAGGTGGTACTTGACGTCGCCCGATCCCTGGACGGAGTTGGGCATGTGGTTGCCCTCGAACTCGTCGAAAGATCTGCGCTAGGACTTGCCCGCGATGTTGGCCAGCACGTTGAGGCGTCCGCGGTGCGCCATGCCGATGGCGACCTCGTGGATGCCGGTGCGCGCCGAGTCGGCGAGGATGTGGTCGAGCAGCGGGATCAGTGACTCGCCGCCCTCGAGGGAGAAACGCTTCTGGCCCATGAACTTCGTCTGGAGGAACTCCTCGAGGCCTCGGCGCGGATGAGGGGTGCCCAGGATGTGGCGCTGCGCGTCGGGGAGGGGCCTCGTACGGGCGCTCGATGCGCTTCTGGACCCATGCGCGCTGCTCAGGGATCCTGAATGTGCATGTACTCGATGCCGACCGTGCGCGTGTGAGGTGTCGTGCAGGCGCGTGAGGATGTCACGCAGCAGCATCTGGTCCGAGTCGCCGAAGCCGCCGGTGGGGAAGGGGCGATCCAGGTCCCACACGCTCAGGCCGTAGGACGACAGATCGAGGTCGGGGTGGCGACGCACGCGGTAGGCCAGAGGGTCGGTGTCGGCCGCGAGGTGGCCGCGCGAGACAGTAGGCGTGGATGAGTTCCGCGATGCGCGCGGGCTTGCCCTTTTTCGTGGTTCGGATCGTAGTCGTAGTCCGCTTCCCACGCGTAGGGGCGCGCGGGGACGTGCATCGAGGTGAAGACGCGCTCGTAGAAGCCGTCGCGGCCCGAGAGCTTGGCGTCCACGAGGGCCAGGAGGCGGCCCGACGCCGCGCCCTGGATGATGCGGTGGTCGTAGGTGGAGGAGAAGAACATCGTCTTGCCGATGCCGAGGGCGGCCAGGCGCTTGGGGGAGACGCCGCGGAATTCCGCCGGGTAGTCGGTGGCGCCCACGCCGATGATGAGGCCCTGGCCGACCATGAGGCGCGGCACGGAGGTGGTGGTGCCCAGCGTGCCCGGGTTCGTCAGCGTGACGGAGGCACCCTGGAAGTCGGCGGTCGTCAGCGTCGCCGTGCGGGCGCGCGCAACGAGGTCCTGGTAGGCGTCGACGAACTCGGCGAAGGTCAGGGTGTCGGCGTCGTGGATGACGGGGACCTTCAGGGAGTGGTTGCCCTGCGCGTCGGCCACGTCGATGGCCAGGCCGAAGCCGATGTGCGCGAGCTGCTCGACGGCGGGCTTGCCGCCCTCGATCGTGTAGCGAACGTTCAGGTCGGGCATCTCGCACAGCGCCTCCACCAGGGGCGTAGCCGATGAGGGTGCGTGAAGGAGACCTTGCCGCCGACGGTGCGCGCCAGATGCGCGTTGATGAGGGCGCGGTTTTCGATGAGGAGCTTGGCCGGGATCTGGCGCTGGGAGGTGGCCGTGGGGATGGAGAGCGAGGCCTCCATGTGCTGGCGGTCGCGCGCGCCGCGGGCTTGAGGATGTGGAGCTCGTCGTGCGAGGGGCGCCCTGGAAGAGCGTGAAGGCTGCGCGCCCGTGCTGCTGGCGCGTGTGGGGGCTCGTGGCCTCGGCAACGGCGGCGGGCGGGGCGGGCGGCAGGTCGGAACGCGTCACGGAGACGACGTGTGCGTGCTCGGTGGCGGCTGCCTCGGGTGCATCGTCTTCGATGTCGAGGGTCGGCGGGGTCACCGAGACGGGGGCAACGGGGTCAACGGGGACTGCGGCATCGACCGACGAGGCCGGGGCTGGCTCCGGGGGTTGAGGAGCGCCCTCGGGGATATCAGGGACGCTTGGCGCGCAGCTGCGGGGGAGCGGACTCAGTGGAGAAACAGGCACGCCAGGAGGGATCCAGGAGCTGTGGATCGCGCTCGTAGAGGTCTCGCATCTTCGCGATGTACCACTGCGGATCGGGCTGGGAAGCGGTGGGAGTGGGCACGTATTCCTCCGTAAGTGTCGCGCCGCGCGCATGGGCTAAATCCCGCGCGGCCATACCTCCGCAATTCTACCGCCGCGTGATCGTCTTCACGAAACCTGGTACACCTTTGGCGTGTACTTCAAGGCCTTTGGTCCGTTGAAGAATGATTGTTGGCACATGGCCCGCGGTGTGTGGAAATGCGCGCTGGGGAGGCGGGCTGGGCCGCTGGACTGTAACCATCATGGACTGCGACACTGCCGGCTTTATGGCCGCTCTTTCTCACCCCTATCCGCGCGCGTACCCGCGACCCGCCCCGGCCTCGTCGAGGGGGCCACGCGATGACGACCGTCCTCATGCTTGCTGCTCGGCATCGTCCTGACCGCCGGCACCTTCGTCTTCGTCTCCGCCGAGTTCTCGCTCGTCGCGGTCGACCAAAGCCGTCCTCGACAAGAAGGCTGAGGAAGGGGACCGAGGAGCCGCCTCCGTCCTGCGCGCCACCCGCACGCTGTCAACCCAGCTGTCGGGCGCGCAGGTGGGCATCACGCTCACCACGATCCTGCTCGGCTACACGACGCAGAGCGCGCTGGCCGACCTGCTGGAGGACCTGCTCGGATCGGTCGGCCTCGCCTGGGGGCTTTCGACCGGCATCGCGGCATTTGTGGCCGCCGCGTTCATCAACGTGTTCTCGATGCTCTTCGGCGAGCTCGTCCCCAAGAACCTCGCCCTGGCTCACCCCCTGGCGACTCGCCGTACGTGTCGTCCCCTTCCAGATGGCCTTCACCGCCATTGCCCGCCCCGTCATCTGGGTGCTGGGCGGGACCGCGAACTGGGTGCTCGCCCGCATGGGCATCGAGCCCCCAGGAGGAGATCTCCTCGGCGCGCTCCGCCTCCGAGCTGGCCGCCCTCGTCGAGCATCTCCGTCGAAGAGGGCACCTTCGACATGTCCACGGCCGACCTCTTTCGTCAACACGATCCGCATGTCCACCCTGAGCGCCGCCGACGTCATGACCGACCGCGGCTGCCTGCACACCCTCAGCGAGGGCGACAGCGCCCAGGACGTGCTCGACCTCGCCCGCGAAACCGGACGCCGGTTTCGGTGATCGGCGACGACTCCGACGACATCCTCGGCTTGGTGTCGCTGCGCCGCCGCGGTCGCCGTGCCCGCCGATCGTCGCGCCGAGGTCCCCGTCATTTCGTCGTCTCTCATGACCGACGCGCCCTCGGTTCCCGAGACCGTACCGATCGGTCCCCTCATGGTCCAGTTGCGTGACGAGGGCCTGCAGATGGCCGTCGTCGTCGACGAGTACGGCGGCGTGTCGGGCATCGTCACCCTCGAGGACGTCATCGAGGAATCGTCGGTGAGGTCTCCGACGAGGCACGACCAGCGTCGCCCTCGGCATCCGCCCGCGCCCCGACGGGACTTTCCTCGTTCCCGGCACGCTGCGCCCCGACGAGCTCGCGCGCCGCACGGACATCAACCTGCCCGAGGACGGACCCCTACGACACGATCGGCGGCCTCGTCATGAACGAGCTGGGCGAGATTCCAGTCGTTGGATCGCGCGTGAGCGTGGACGGCATCGGCATCGAGGGTCACCCAGATGCAGGGGCGTCGCGTCGCTCAGGGTGGCGATCACGCCCGCCCCGAGGCCGAGGATGAGGAGGCGTCGCTGTGAGCGTGGGGTTGGTCTCGCCATCACCGTGGCGCTCCTGCGCCGTCAACGCTTTTCTTCGTTGCCGGCGAGTTCGCGATCACCTCGACGCGTCGCTCGCAGGTCGAGCCTCGCCGACGAGGGTGCGCGCGGCGCAGCCGCTGCGCTGTACGCGCTGCAGCACGTGTCCCTCATGCTGGCGATCTGCCAGCTGGGCGTGACGGTCGCGTCCACGACCCTGGGCGTCGTCGCGGAGCCCGCGATCGCGCACCTCGTCGAGTCTCCGCTCGAGCGCCTGGGCGCGCCCGAGGGCGACCAGCCACGTCGTCGGCTTCGCGGCCGCCCTCGTCATCGTTCTCTTCTGCCACGTCGTCTTCGGCGAGATGGTCCCGAAAGAACATCTCGATTGCCGCCCCCGTGCGCATGCTGATCCTGGCCCCCGTCCTCGTGCGCCTGGGGCGTCCTGCGCCCGATCATCGAGGGCCATGGATCGCTTTCGCGAACTGGTTTCGTGCGCCTGGCCGGTTACGAGCCGCGCTCGGAAATCTCTGCCTCCCTACACGATCGAGGGAGGTCGCCTCGATCGTCGTCGCCCTCGCAGGAGGAGGGCGTGCTGACCGACGAGCTGGGCCTGCTCAGCAGCACCCTGGAATTCTCCGAGAGACGGTGGGACCGCGATGGTCCCCTCGACAAAGCTCATCGTTCTGCCGAGGGCGCCACACCGGCAGACGTGGAAGAACAGGTCGCCCACACGGGCTACTCGCGCTTCCCGATCGCCGCCGACGATGGTTCCATCGTCGGCTACGTGCACCTCAAGGACGTCCTGTACGCCAACGGTGACGAGCGCGAGCAGCCGATCACCCCGTGGCGCGTCCGACGCCTCGAGGCCGTGTCCGCCGACGACCAGGTCGAAGACGCGCTGCGCCACATGCAGCGCACTGGCGTGCACTGCGCTCTCGTGCGCGATGCGGGAGCAGTCGTCGGCATCCTCTTCCTCGAAGACATCCTCGAGCTGCTGGTCGGCGAAGTCCGAGACGTTCTCCAGCGCCCGTGACGAGCCGCGATCCGCAAGGTACATTAGATCGAGGGTCAAAACTTCGTGACGAACACAGACAAGGGGAGAGCGTGAGCGACACCGAGTGCCCGCTGCCGAAGCGCTCGCAGCTGCGCGCGGCGCGCCCCACGACACGGACGACCAGCAGGGAGGGAACCCGACGACGTCGGCGATTCCGATGACTGACGGGGCCTCGGCCCCCCACCCCTGATCCCGCGACGGATCTCAGAGGATGCGGAGGAAACCCCGGCCTCGTCGATCGGGGGAGCGACGCCGCAATGTTCACCCGGTCGGCTACGTCCTGCGCGCCCTCCTCGTGTTAGGGGCTGGCGGGCACGACGATCGCCGTGCCCATGACGGGACGCGTCGGATCCGACTCTTCCCTGACCGTGCCCGCGCGAGCCTTCGGCGCGTCGGTGGGCGGCCCCAGCTGGGCCCTGTCCTCCGCGCTGCCCCAGGCGACCGCCCTGGACGGCACCCTCACCGCGAACTCCCGTGCCAAGGCCAAGGCCCCCGTGTCCATCACCGGCTGCGCGTCGGGCAGTGGGCGCGGACGGCAACCGCAACGTGCGCGTCGTCGCCGACACAATCTACTGGCCGCTCCCGCAGGGGACCTACACGATCACCTCGCCCTTCACGATGCGTATTTCGCCCGTGTCCGGCCAGCTCCTGGCCCACGAGGGTATCGACATGGCAGCCCCGCTCGACACCCCCATCACCGCTGTGTACGGCGGCGTCGTCGAGGTCGCGGAGAACTCGCGATCGGGCGCCTATGTGCAGATCAAGCACACGAAATCTGACGGCACCGTCTTCCACTCCGCCTACCCTGCACCAGTACATGAACAAAAATTAAGGTGAAGGTCGGCGACACCGTCACCGCCGGGCAGGTCATCGGCGCGGTCGGCAACAACGGCTGGTCGACGGGCCCGCACCTGCACTTCGAAAATCCACGACTCCTCGGATACCCCCGTGGATCCGGACGCGTGGATGCAGACAAACAAAGCTGTTTATCTCGGACAGGGAGTCTTGCTCATGATGCCCGTCACCATGCGTCAGGGGCCCATCGTTTTTCGCCCACCGCGGCGGCGAGCGAGAGCTCCCGAAAACACGATGAGCGCCTTCGCCCTACGCCTACGAGGCCGGGATCCGCCACGTGGAGACCGACGCCCACATCACCGCCGATGGCAAGGTCGTCATCTGCCACGACGAGACCGTGGACCGCTGCTACGACGGTACTGGCGTGATCGCTCAGATGACGTGGCGCGAGCTGTCCAAGCTGCGCCACCGCGACTCCGGGGAGCAGATGCCGCTGCTCGCCCAGGTCCTCGAGGCGTTCCCGGACATGTACTTCAACATTGATGCGAAGGAGCCGGGCGTCGAAGGCCCGCTCCTCGACGTCATCGCCGACCACGGAGCGGCCGACCGCGTGCTCGTGGCCTCCTTCTCCGAGCCGCGCCTGCGCGCCGTGCGCGACATTGCCGCCTCGGATCCCTCGCGCGCGGTCGCCACGTCACTGGGCACCGAGGCCGTCGTGCGCCTCGTGGGCGCCGCGAAGAGCGCCACGAACCCCGCCTGGTGGCACGTGCCCGGCCCGCGCCAGGGCGCCATCGCCGCGCAGGTGCCCATGCACCAGGGCCCCATCCGCGTCGTTGACGAGCGCTTCGTGGCCACCGCCCACACCCTGGGCCTGGCCGTCCACGTGTGGACCATCAACACGGTGGCTGACGTGCTGCGCCTCCTCGAGGTCGGCGTCGACGGCATCATCACCGACCGCCCCGTCTTCCTGCGCGACTTCCTGGACCAACGCGGCCTGTGGACGCAGTCCCCGGCTCCGGGTTCTGTTTCGGGTCCCAGGGACTGAGGTTATTGCTTGAAATGGCGGGCGTGCACCGGCAGGGTGCGCGCCCGCCTATCCCTGAACAAACTGTTGACTGCCTCGTCGATGAGGCTCTGTGCAATACGCTGGCGTGAAACGCTGATGTGGGTATGGGGAGCTTTATGGAACGTCGGCTATCCTCATGTGGAACGGGAGAGTGAACTGACAATTCCGACCGCCGAGCGTACGCGAGCGTGTGTCTGCTCTTCGTCTGGGAAGGGGCATCCTGCTGGTATACAGGGAGGGCTCGCCAGCGACGTCACTGCACTGTCGTTTCCTGCAATCTTCGACGGCGTTCTCATTGGGGGCCCTCAGAAATTTGCGCCGAGTCATGGAGCACCCATACATGGCTGGTACTTGTGCCCAGTGGTCGCTGGTTGGTCGTTTGATCCTCAGTGCTGTTCATGATGCGCTGTCTGTTCATCGCTATCATCCCTTCTAGCATCTGATTGCTTTTTATGAAGTTCATTGGCAATATGCCAAAGCGGAACGGCCTCTTAGAAGAAGGAAAGGCCGGGAAGAAATCCTCTCAGAACCGCGATTCCGGCGGGGTAGATCGTCATGTGGGCACAGGCGTGACGATGCGTGTGGCCTCCGGTTGGAGGCAGCTGTCCGAGGAGGAACGCGGAAGCTCGGGGATCTCGGCCAGGGATGAGAGTATTCGCTTCATTGCCGTCGCAGAGGCGACAGAGGGGTACGTGCCGAACATCGTCATCACTGAAACTGAGGTCTTCAGCGGCAAAGCGACAGAGGAATCCTCGACGACAGCGCTCGTCGCCTGGCTGAGCCGCATCTTGGATGCCGCCTCATAGATGACACCGTCGCGCCGTATCCCACGTCGCGTACCCGCCTCATCACGGGCGTGTACACCCTCAACGGCATCTCGATGACCGTCTCGCAGCTCGTGTGGCTCACCCGGCATAGAAACGAAGGGGACGAGGAACCCCGTCGATTCCTATGGGCCGCGACATGTACGTGCGCGAGTAGTGACTTCCCAACGGTTATTGCCAGCTTCATGGAGATGGGGCAGACCCTGGAGGTGGAATCGTGACCGCAGAAGGAACCACGGCCTCGTCGCCGGAGGGAGCTCGTCGTCTCCCTCGAACAGGCGAATGCGCTTATTGACCTCATTGGGATACAGGGAAGGGCACAACGCTCTATCGAGTGCGTTGCCGGTCAGTGGACTCATGGCCGCTGGCCTCGCCGATTCCAACGGCCTCATCGGTGACGCTGAGGCGATGCTGGGCCCCGCGCGCACGGTCGACTCGCGCCTCGCTATCCGCATCGTCTCACCGAGGCCGAGCATCGGGGTGCGCAATGTGCGGATCTGGCCCTCGCGGCCGCTCTCGGTCGTCATGCGCGTCGAGGATGACGGCGCGCACTTCACCCAGGTCGATGACTGCGATGTCCCGCGTATCCTCGCCGAGGAGACTCTCATTAAGCCCGGGCCGACCATCCATGACGGCCCGCCGTGGATCTCCGCCGACTTCGTGCAGGCGGTGCGTGACGTGGACCTGGAAAGGGCGCAGTCAGCCCTGATCGATGTGGCCGCCAAGGGGCCCCAGTGACTCTCACTTTCTCGCAGGACTGCTGGCACAAGCGCTGGAGCGTCGTGCTCTGCGTGCGGGAAAGAGCGCGCCCGGCGGGTGGAAGGATGCGGGGCACGTCGGTGCATCATCACCGACCACATGCACGCGCAAATCCACGCGCCCTCGATCCTCGCGCGCTCGCCCTCATGCGGGAGCGGAACGCACCCACCCTGGACGCTCCGCCGCGCACGGCGCTGTGGGGGTTCTTGATGGAGCTGCTCGCCAAATAGTGTGACTTGTGGGTGTCGCTTCGGCATAACGAAAACGAGGGGACGGAGCCGCTTGGCTCCGACCCCTCGACGCGTCCGTCAGGATTGCCGACTCACTCGTTGCCGCTGAAGTCGGCCACGGCCTCGTCCAGGCCCGCGCGGCGGATACGCACAAGCGACAGGGAACACCAGGCCGGCAGCCAGAGCGATGCCCAGGCCTCGAACCAGCCAGGACTCGCCCACGAAGATCATCGCCATGGCGGCCAGGACGGGCACCAGGAGCGTGAACGCGTAGCCGATATAGCGACCGAACGACGGCATGGGCACGCCGTCGGACTCGGCGACCGACTTGACCATGAAGTTCGGGCCGTTGCCGATGTACGTGATCGCGCCGCAGAAAACGGCGCCCAGCGAAATCGGGATCAGGTAGTACTCGGGCACACCCGCGACCAGGGTGCCCTCGCCGCCGGAAGCCTTTGCCATCTCGAAGAACGTCATGTACGTCGGGGCGTTATCCAGGATCGAGGACAGGCCGCCCGTGAACACGAAGTACGTCATGCGGGTTAGCGGCAGCGACGGGGCGATCTGCTCCAGGTAGCGCAGCGCCGGCGCCATCGTTGAGAAGATGCCGATGAACAGGGTCGCGACCTCCATGATCGGAGCCCACGTGAACGCGTTCTCCTCGAAGCGCACCTTCTTGTCCGAAAGCTTGTAGGACAGGCCCGCGACCGTGAACATGATGATCTCGCGCCACGGCACCAGGTCGACCCACGAGTGGACGTGGCCCTCGGCCAGCGCCTCGCCGTCCCACGACGGAGCGAAAGCCACGGACAGGGATGATGATTGCGAAGAACAGCAGGGTTGATCTTGCCGTGCAGGCTCAGGGGCTTGACCTCGCGGTCGTCGGCCTCGATGGAAGCGGTGTCCTCGGAGGCGTAGCGCACGCGGTCGATCGAGTAGTACGACAGGAGCAACAGCACCAGGACGAACAGCCATTCCTTCCACAGCGCGAACGTCCACGCGAACGGCACACCGTGCAGGTAGCCGAGGAACAGCGGCGGATCGCCGAGCGGAGTCAGTATGCCGCCACAGTTCGCCACAATGAAGATCGTGAACAGGACCGTGTGCACGCGGTGCTTACGTTCCTTGTTCGTCTCGAGGAGCGGGCGGATCAGCAGCATGGCCGCGCCCGTCGTCCCAATGAACGAGGCCAGGAGGCCGCCGATCGCCAGGAAGATCGTGTTGTTGCGCGGCGTGGCCTTGATGTCGCCGGCCAGGTGAATGCCGCCGGAGACCACGAACAGCGCGAAGAGCAGCGCGATGAACTGCACGTACTCCACGCCCGTGGCGATGAGCGGGCCGGTGCCCGCCTTCATGAGCTATCAGATCGTCGTCGGCACGCCCAAGAGGAGTGCGACGGACAGCTGGGAGGATTCCTTCTCCCACCAGTGCGAGGTCTTCGGGATGATAGGCAAGAGCGCGATGCATGCGAGCATCGCAACGAAGGGGAGCAGGCTCCACCAGGGGTAGGTCATCGGCCAGTCCTTGGTTGACGATAAATACGCTCACCATTTTATGGGGTGGGGAGCAGGGGTGCGGAGTGTTCCAGGAGGTGGGAGTGGCCTCATCGACGAGGCCGGGGCGCGTTCGCTCGCGGGTTTCCGCTGGGTTAGACGCGGGCATTGTGAGCGGTGTGGATATGAGTGGCACCCCGAACAGGGACTCGAACCTGCGACCTCTTGCACCGAGGCAAGCGCTCTATCCGCTGAGCTATCGGGGCAGCTCGGTCAGTTTAGCAGGGTTTCATACAACCACGCGGGACGGTGATGTGTGCCATACTAGTGGGCGTTGCTTGTTTGAGAACTCTTCAGGAGGATCCCATGCGCGTTCATATCGGCACCGATCACGCCGGTTTCGAACTCAAGGAAAAGGTCGTCGCGCACCTGCGCGAGGCCGGTCACGATGTCGTTGACCACGGCGCTCACACGTACGATGCGCTCGACGACTACCCGCCGTTCTGCATCGAGGCCGCCCAGGCTGTCGTCGATGAGCCGGGTAGCCTCGGCATCGTCATCGGCGGCTCCGGCAATGGCGAGCAGATGGCCGCCAACTGCGTGGAAGGCGTGCGTGCTGCCCTCGTGTGGTCGGATGCGACCGCGCGTCTGGCCCGCGAGCACAACGACGCGAACGTCGTGGCCGTCGGCGCCCGCCAGCACAGTGAGGAAGAGGCTCTCGCCCTCATCGACGCTTTCCTGGAGACCCCCTTCAGCGGCGACGAGCGCCACCAGCGCCGCATCGACCTGATGAAGGACTACGAGCGCTCCGTGCGCGCCTGATAGCCTCTGGCGTTGATACATGCGCTTCTCGCGCTGATACATACGAGGCGGGGCCGGTGAATGACCACCGGCCCCGTTTTGTGTCTGTTTACAGGGGGCTCGGCGGTTCCGCATGCAATTCCCCAGTGAGTCCTTCAAGCTGTGATGGCGAGAGCCTTGAGTTTCCGCCGTTTTTGCGAACACGTCGGTGCAGGCGGTCGTGGAATTGCATGCGACTTTGGGTGTGGGTGGCCGCATGAGGCGTATCAGTGGGGAGGTGCTTGCTGCATGAAACCGGTGACACCTTTGCCGACGGCACATCTCTGAGGGATGAAACCGGTGACACCTTTGCTAGCTCGTCGTCATCGCGGTTTGAAACCGCCGTTACCACAGCGGGTGAAAATTAGCTGAATCAGGACGCGTTTCGACCTGCAAAGGTGCTCGCGGTTTCAATGAGGTCTGATTGGGTCCCCGCAAAGGCGTTAGTGGTTTCAATGGTGGCTTAGTGGGGGGCGGGAAAAGTGCCGCCGGCCGCTACTCCGGCCCGCAAGGCCCGTGGCAGCCGACAAGCGGCCCGAGCCCCGGCCTCGTCCCTTAGCCCTGGCCGGTGAGGGTGAGGTACACGAGGAACAGGTTGAGGGCGACGATGACGGCCGCGATGAGGAAGCCGGTGACACGCAGGGGACGATTGTTCGCGTAGCTGCCCATGACCTCGGGCGAGGCGGTGAGGCGCATGAGAGGGATGATCGCGAAGGGAATGCCGAACGACAAGGCGACCTGCGAGACGACGAGCGCCCACGTGGGCTCGGCGCCCGCGCCCAGAATGATGAGCGCCGGGATCAGGGAGACGAGGCGACGCGCCATGATGGGCACGCGGATGTGGAGCAGACCGTTCATGATCTCCGAGCCTGCGTAGGCGCCCACCGACGTGGAGGCCAGGCCCGAGGCCAGCAGGCCCACAGCAAACACCGTGCCGACGACTGGCCCGAGCGTGGAGGAGATCGCGGCGTGCGCGCCCTCGATCGTGTCGGTGCCGCTCTGGCCGGCCAGTGCCGCGGCTGCGAGGAGCAGCAGGCCGATGTTGACCAGACCCGCGATGCTCAGCGCCCAGTAGATATCGATGCGGGTCGCGCGCAGCAGACGCGAGAGGTGTCCCGAGGGTGGCGGGCGTCGCCGGTGGAGGGGCCGAGTTCGTCGGCCTCGTGGTCGTTGACGAGTGAGGAGTGCAGGTAGACCGCGTGCGGCATGACGGTCGCGCCTAGCATGGAGGCGGCCACGAGGACCGAGTCGGTGCCCTGGAAACGAGGAATGAGACCGCTGAGCATGCCCGAGGGGCTGGGCGGCGCGACGAAGAGGCCCGCCAGGAATCCGAGCGTGATGATGATCAGCAGGCCGACGATGATCGTCTCGAACTGCCGCTGTCGGCCGCCGCCTTGAACGAGGAGCAGCCCCATGGACACGACGCCGATGATGACGCCGCCCCACAGGAGGGGACGCCGAACAGGGAGGTGGAGCGCGAGCGCGCCGCCGATGACTTCGGCCAGGTCGGTCGCGGCGGCCACGATCTCGGCCTGGAGCCAGAATGCGATGCGCCCGGGCTTGACCCATGCGGTGCGCCGAGCAGGGCGGGCAGGGACTGGCCGGTGACGAGGCCGAGCTTGGCGGAAGGTACTGGATGACCATCGCGAAGATGTTCGAGGCCACGAGAACCCACACGAGCAGGTACCCGTAGCGCGCGCCCGCCGTGATGTTGGCGGCGACGTTTCCGGGGTCGACGTAGGCGACGGCCGCGACGAAGGGCAGGGGCCCTAGGAGGATGAGCTTATGGTGCTGCTCGGTGTCCGTGGTGGTCACGGGTGTTCCTCACTGCTGACGAAAAACGTTCGGTTACCCGAAACTTTACCCGTCTTGAGGTCCGCAGGGGTGGGGAGAGCAGGGAATGGGACGCGCATGTGTCCAGGTTTTCATTCACGGACCCGGGGAGAGTTCGCGGATAGGAGTCAAAAACCCCGTAATCTAAAGGGGTGACTCCTGAAGAACTTGCTACTCTCATCCGCGCGACCCTGCTGGACGCTGCTGCCGCCGGTCGCATTTCGATCGACCCCTCGCTGGTCCCCTGACCCCGTGACCGTGGAGCGCCCGCGCGTGCGCGAGCACGGCGACTGGGCGACCAACGTCGCGATGCAGCTCGGTAGAAGGCCGGCTTGGCGCCGCGCGAGTTCGCGCAGATCCTCGCCGACGACCTGGCCGCCGCCGACGGTATCGACTCCGTCGAGGTCGCTGGCCCTGGCTTCATCAACATCCGCCTGGGCGCGGGTGCAGCCGGCGAGCTGGCTCGTACCATCGTCGAGGCCGGCGCTGCGTACGGCCGCAACGAGACGCTCTCGGGCCGTTCGATCAACCTCGAGTACGTGTCCGCGAACCCGACCGGCCCCGTGCACCTGGGTGGTGCCCGCTGGGCCGCTGTTGGCGACTCGCTGGCTCGCCTCATGGCGGCCTCCGGCGCAGCCGTGACCCGTGAGTACTACTTCAATGACCACGGCTCGCAGATCGACCGCTTCTCGCACTCCCTCTACGCCCGCGCCATGGGTCGCGAGGTCCCCGAGGACGGATACGGCGGCCAGTACATCGCCGACATTGCCGACCAGGTCCGCGCTGACGCGCGCGCGGCCGGCGAGCCCGACCCGATTACCCTGCCCGAAGAAGAGGCCATCGAGGTCTTCCGCGCTCGCGGTGTCGAGCTGATGTTCGCGGAGATTAAGGAGCGCCTGCACCCTTCCGCGCCGACTTCGATGTCTTCTTCCACGAGGAGTCCCTGCACACCTCCGGCGCGGTTGCTGCGGCGATCGAGCGCCTGCGTGAGCGCGGCGAGATCTTCGACAAGGATGGCGCGGTGTGGCTGCGCACGACCACCTACGGCGACGACAAGGACCGCGTCCTCATCAAGTCGGACGGCCAGGCCGCGTACTTCGCGGGCGACGTCGCCTACTACCTCAACAAGCGCGAGCGTGGCGCCGATGCCGCCATCTACCTGCTGGGCGCCGACCACCACGGCTACATCGGCCGCATGATGGCCATGTGCGCTGCCTTCGGCGACAAGCCGGGCGAGAACCTGCAGATCCTCATTGGCCAGCTCGTCAGCCTCGTCAAGGACGGCGAGCCCGTGCGCATGTCCAAGCGCGCCGGCACGATCGTCACCCTCGACGACCTCGTCGATGCCGTGGGCGTGGACGCCGCGCGTTACGCCCTCGTGCGCGTGTCGATGGACACGCAGGTCGACATTGACCTGGACCTGCTCTCGCAGCACTCCAACGACAACCCGGTCTACTACGTGCAGTATGCGCACGTGCGCACCTGCAACGTGGCGCGCAACGCCGCCGAGCATGGCGTCACCCGCGACGCAGGCTTCGACCCGGCCGCCCTCGACTCCGAGGCCGACGAAGCCCTGCTGGCCGCCCTCGCCCAGTTCCCCGCGCAGGTTGCGCAGGCGACCGAGCTGCGCGAGCCGCACCGCATCGCCCGCTACCTGGGTCCCTGGCTGCGACCTACCATGCCTGGTACGGCCAGTGCCGCGTGACGCCTCGCGGCGACGATCCGGTCGAGCCTGGCCACATCGCCCGCCTCTGGCTCAACGACGCGGTCACCCAGGTGCTGCGCACCGGCCTCGGCCTCCTTGGTGTGAGCGCCCCCGAGAGGATGTGAGCCGGTGAGTGAGACGGCAAGCGTCGGTACCCTCACCTGCCCGACCCCCGATGAGCGCCCCGACCTGTGGCCGTGGAGCGCTTCTCGGGGAGGGCGGCGTGCTGCGCGTGGGAGGCGTCGACCTGACCAACGTCGCCGCCGACTTCGGCACGCCCACCTTCGTGCTTGACGTCGAGGCCATGCGCGGCCGTACCCGCGTGTGGGCCTCGGCGATGGCCGAGGAGTTCTGGGACGGCTACGGCATGAATGGCGGCGACGCCTTCTACGCCGGCAAGGCCTTCCTGAGCGCCGACGTCGCGCGCCTCGTCGCGGCCGAGGGCCTTGGTATCGACACCGCCTCGCTCGGCGAGCTGAGCCTCGCCTTGCGCGCCGGCGTGGACCCCGACCGCATCGGCCTGCACGGCAACAACAAGTCGGATGCGGAGATCCGTCTCGCCCTCGAGGCCGGCATTCACCGCATCTTCATCGATTCGATGGATGAGGTCCACCAGATCGAGCGCATCGCCGCTGACCTCGGCGTCGTCGCCCCCGTCATGGTGCGCCTGAAGTCCGGCATCCACGCGGGTGGCAACGAGTACATCGCGACCGCCCACGAGGATCAGAAGTTCGGCCTGTCCCTGGCCACCGGCCAGGCGTACGAGGCCGTGGCTGCGATTAAGGATGCGGCGCACCTGGACTTCCGGGGCCTGCACAGCCACATTGGTTCCCAGATCTTTGGGACCGAGGCCTTCGCCGAGGCCGCGCGCATCGTCGTCGACTTCGCGGCGCTCCTGAAGGCCGAGCTGGGCCTGGACGTTCCCGCCATCGACCTGGGTGGTGGCGTGGGCATTGCCTACACGGGCCAGGATCCCGATCCCGACCTCCCCGGTCGAGGTCGCCCGAGCCCTGGCGACCGTGGTGCGCGAGCGCTGCGCCCACCACGGCCTGCCGATCCCGCACGTGTCCGTCGAGCCGGGCCGCTCGATTGCCGGCCCGTCGATGGTCATGCTCTACCGCGTCGGCGTCGTCAAGGATATTTCCCTGGAAGACGGGGATGCGCCGCTACGTGGCGATCGATGGCGGCATGTCGGATAACATCCGCCCGGTCCTCTACGACGCGGCCTACACGGCGACGCTCGCTAACCGCGATCCCGTCGATGCATCTGAACTCGTGCGCTGCCGCATCGTCGGCAAGCACTGCGAGCGGCGACATCATCATCCGCGACATCGACCTGCCGGCTGACATCACGGGTGGCGACCTGCTGGCCGTTCCCGCTGTGGGGGCGTACGGCTACTCGATGGCCTCGAACTACAACATGCTGACGAAGCCGGGCGTGCTCGCCGTCGAGGATGGATCGGCGCGCTGGTTCATCCGTCCGCAGACGGTCGACCACTTGCTGGCCCTCGACGCCGGCCTGGAGTAAACGTCGGCTTGCAACAAAACGAGCAGACGGGGAGCACCTACGGGTGCTCCCTGTTTGACTGTGCGGTGAATTGATGGAATCTTGACGGATGAGCTTAGGTAAGCTCTAGGTTTTGTTGTTACCGACAAACTCTAGGATGATGGACGCAGCTGTGAATGCAGTCGAAATCCTGATAGTGACAATCGAAAGTCGAGGAAACCATGCGCCGCACTGCCGCACGCATCGGCGTCGTCGCCGCTCTCGCCCCTGTCCATGGGCGTGGCCGCGGTGAACGCCCCTCCGCCCGTGCTGAGGAGCCCGGACTCGTCTCCGCCGCCCGCGCCGACACCGACGAGATGAACTACGCGATCAACCTCGCGGGCACGAACCCCGAGGACCTCCAGCGGGCCCTCGCCCTCGTCCCCGGAGCCGGTGGCGCCGCCCTGGCCTCGTACCCGGAGATTGGTACCTTCTTCGCGCAGAGCGCCACGCCCTCGTTCGCGCCCGACCTGGCCGCCGCCCTGCGACAGGCCGGCATCTCCATCCACTCGATCGGCCCGACGCGCGTGGCCCCTGTCCTCTACTACGAGCGCGTCGAGCTGCCCACCGACAAGAAGGGACGAGGCCCCCGCCCCGCAGTCGGGAGCGGCAGGCGGCCTGAATTCCATGCGCGATGAGACCGCGAGCGCCGCTCCCGCTGAAGCGAACGAGGAGATCTTCAACTGGGGCGCCGTCGCCATGCACGCGCGCGAGGCCGAGGCAGTCAACGTCAAGCGCGCCCCCGTCACCGTCGCGGTCGTGGACTCCGGCGTCGAGGACACGCATCCGGACCTGGAGGGGCGCGTCGATACGTCGCGTTCCGTGAAGTGCTCGGTGAACGGCGTTGCCACGCAGGACTTCTATGGGTGGCGCGATGAGTTCTACCACGGCACGCACGTCGCGGGCATTATCGCGGCTAACCATAACGACATTGGTATCGACGGCATCGCCCCTGAAGCGACCATCGTTGCCATTCAGGCGACCAATGACAACCGCCTCATTTACCCCGAGTACGTGACCTGTGCGTTCATGTGGGCGGCGAGCCACGGGGTGGACATCGTGAATAACTCCCTACTCGATGGACCCGTGGGTCTACTGGAGCCCGACCGACCCGGAGCAGGCTGCGGGCCTCGAGGCGGCCACGCGGTCGATCAAGTACGCGCAGGACAAGGGACTGGCCGTCATCGCGGCGGCCGGCAATGAGGGCGTCGATATCGACAATCCGTGGATCGACAACGGATCACCGACCGACGTTCCCACGCCGACGAAGAATCGCGCGGTGGAAGGCAGTATCCGCGTTCCCTCCATGCTCGACGGCGTCGCCCAGGTGAGCGCGGTCGGTCAGGCGTACAACGTGAAGCCGGGCCTGTCCCTGGGCCGCGCCGAGTTCTCCAACTACGGTCGCACGATTGATTTTGCCGCCCCGGGCGACCAGATCTACTCCACGGCCACGACGCTCTTCTACCGCAGCGGCTACGCGGTCGCCGACGGCACCTCCATGGCGACCCCGCACGTGTCGGGCGTCGCGGCCCTCATCAAGTCGGTGCACCCGGAGCTCACGGGCGCCCAGGTCATCAAGGTGATGGAGAGGCAGGCTGAGGCTAATTACGGACGCCTCAATGAGCCGATCGACGGCAGGGAGTACCGCGGCTACGGCTTCCTCGACGCGCTCGATGCGGTGACGGATGATCTGGGACGGTTCGACGAGGCCATGGCTGGTGAGTGGGTCAAGGATGCCACAGGCTGGTGGTACTACTACGAGGACGGAACCTACCCGGCCTCGACCTCGATTCAGATCCGCGGGGAGACCTTCCGCTTCGATGCACGCGGCTACATGGTGACCGGATGGGTGCTTGACGGTGGCCGGTGGTTCTACCACGAGACCTCGGGGGCCCAGGTATTGGGCTGGGCCAACGTGAATGGCACCTGGTACTACCTGGAACCCCCCACGGGTGCGATGGTGACCGGTTGGGCTTACGTCGATGATGCCTGGTACTACTTGAGCGCTTTCGCGTGCGATGGTGACCGGTTGGGCTTACGTCGATGGTGCCTGGTACTACCTCACGCCCTCCGGCGCGATGGCAATTGGCTGGTTGAACGACGGTGGGTCCTGGTACTACCTGGACGTGTCCGGTGCGATGGTCACCGGCACTCGGCAGGTGGATGGTGTGACCTACACCTTCGGCCCGGACGGTCGCATGCAGTAGGTGTCTGAGGTTGCTTGTCAAGGCGGGGACGCGCATCTGAGGTGCGCGGCCCCGCCTGCTGTCGTGAGTGGGCATAGGCGGGCAGGGGAGTGGTTACTTGAAATTCGTGCCTCTGGCCAGGTGTTGACCAATTTAAGTGACGCTAAATTGTGGCGAGTGACAAACTAAAAGCATGATAGTTCTGATGGGTACATTGTCGTACTCGCCAGACCCACAACTGAAAGTCGAGGAACCATGCGCCGCAATGTTGCACGCATCGGGCTCGTCGCCGCCCTCGCCCTGTCCATGGGCGTGGCCACAGCGACCGCCCCACCCACCCGGGCCGACGATCGCACCGGCCTCATCGCGCCCCGCTCGCGCCAGCGCCGGCCTGATGAACTACGCCATCAACCTCAGCCCTCAGGCCAGCGCCGAGGACCTTGCGCGCGCGACCTCGCTCGTCGCATCCGCCGGTGGCGTCACGCTGGCCTCCTATCCGGAGCTGGGAACGTTCTTTGCCCAGAGCGAGTCGGCATCGTTCGCCCCGGACCTGGCCGCAGCCCTGGGAAGGCCGGAATTTCCGTGCACTCGGTGGGCCCGACGCGCGTGGCCGCCGTGCCCGAGGGGGAGCGCCAGGCCGCTCCCGACCCACAGCCGGCCCCGCAGTCCGGCGAGGCGAGCCCGGCTCAGTCCGGAGCCCAGTCGGGCGCTCAATCCGGAGCGCAGTCGGGTGGCCCGTCCTCCCTGCGCGGACAGAGTGCGACCGAGGCCGATAAACCCGAGGAGGGTCGTCAGCTGGGGAGCCCAGGCGATGAGTGCCACCGACGCCGCGGCTGTGCCGATCGCTCACGCGCCCGTCACCGTCGGCGTCATCGACACCGGCATCGACGACACGCACCCTGACCTCGTGGGTCGCGTCGACACCTCCCGTTCCGTCTCCTGCGGGCACAACGGCATCCCTTCTCAGGCCTACGGGTCTTGGCGTGACGACTACTTCCACGGCACACACGTCGCGGGCATCATCGCCGCCAACCACAACGGCATCGGCATCGATGGCATTGCGCCGACCGCGACCCTCGTGTCCATCAAGGCCTCCAACGACGAGCAGCTCATGTACCCCGAGTACGTGACCTGCGGCTTCATGTGGGCCGCCAGCCACGGCGTCGACATCGTCAACAACTCCTACTCGATGGATCCCTGGGTCTACTGGAGCCCGAGCGATCCCGAGCAGGCTGCCGGCCTCGAGGCCGCGACCCGCGCCATCGCATACGCGCAGGGTAAGGGGCTGGCCGTCATCGCTTCGGCGGGCAACGACGGCATGGACAACGACAACGTCACGACCGACAGCGGGTCGCCGACCGACCTCGACACCCCGATCAAGGACCGCCCCGTGAAGGACGGCGTAAAGGTCCCCGCCATGGTCGAGGGCGTCAGCCAGGTCAGCGCCGCCACGCGCACCAACGTCGAGACCAAGCCCGAATGGGCGAACCTCAAGCGCGCCGACTTCTCCAACTACGGCAAGAGCGTCGACTTCACCGCGCCGGGGCAGGACATCTACTCGACCGTACCCACGTCGATCTTCTCCTCGGGTTACGCCAAGACCAGCGGCACCTCCATGGCCACGCCCCACATCACGGGCATCGCCGCGCTCATTAAGTCGATCCACCCGGGATTCCAGGGCAAGCAGATCACCGACCTCATGCGCAAGCAGGCCGCCATGGAATACACGCGCCTGGAAGCGCCCGAGGACGGCAAGGAATTCCGCGGCTACGGTTTCATCAACGCGCTGACCACCATGCGCCGCGACCAGCCCCAGCCGACTGTCCAGACCCTGCAGTACCGGGTCGGCAAGGGCGAATGGAAGGACGTGCACGGAGCGACCCTGCCGGCCGGCCCCGTCACCTTCTACACCGAGGCGATCGCCCCGATCAGCCACCTGCACATGGATGTTGCCGGCCTGGCATCCGTCGACCGCGACGGCTCGGGCAAGTTCTTCGATAGTGCACTGGGTGCCTCGATCGAAAACGTGGATCTCAGCGCACTGCTGCCCGAGGGCACGGACTCCGTGACCGCCCGTGTCCAGGTCAGCGCCACCGGCATCAACTTCGATCGCCAGGCCGACGACGACACGGGCCGCGAGGCCGTCTTCACCGTCTCGCGCGACCCGAACGCCGCTGCGACCCCGGCCCCCGCGCCAGACACCGACGCGCCCGCGCCGTCGGGCCCCGCCAAGGCCGGCATCACCGCCCCCGCGCGCAGCAACGACCAGCTGCCCGCCAACTACGCGGTCAACCTGCCCAAGGGCACCGATAACGCCACCTTCCAGCGTGCGGCGGCCCAGGCCTCGTTCCACGGTGGCCTGTTGCTGGCGCAGTACCCGGCCTTCGGCACGTTCTTCGTGCAGTCGGCATCGCCCACCTTCTCGCCCGACCTGGGCGCGGCGCTCGTGAAGGAGGGCATCAGCTACGACTCGATCGGCCCGACCCGCCAGGCGCCCGTCGGCGGTAACGAGGCCATGGTTCCCATCTCCTACGAGACCCGAGTTGCGGCGGATGCGGCGATTGCGGCCGCGCCCCGCTCGCAGGGCGCACAGAGTGACCAGGACGCGGCCCTCACCCCGGACCCGCAGACCGGCAACGGATGGCACCTCCAAGCCCTGCGAGCCCTCGAGGCGCAAGGCGTGGACGTCATGCGCGCGCCCGTCACGGTGGGCATCATGGACCAGTCCATCGATGACACCGTGCCGGACCTGGTCGGACAGGTCGATCACGACAAGTCTGTGTCCTGCTCGTTTAACGGCATCCCGAACCGCGACCCCGCCGCGTGGCGCTGGGACGACGCGACCCACGGCACGCACGTGGCCGGTTCGATTGCTGCGAGCACGACGGCGTGGGCGTGGACGGCGTGAACCCGACGCTGCGCATCGCCGCGATCAACGTGGCCTCGCGTAACGGCGGATTCTTCTACCCCGAGTACATCGTGTGTGGCTTCGTGTGGGCTGCTGAGCACGGCATCTCGGTGACCAATGGTTCGTACTACGTGGACCCGTGGAAGTACTGGCTCCCCCAACGACCCCGAGCAGGGCCGCGGGCCAGGGAGGCTGTGCAGCGCGCGGTCGACTACGCGACCTCGAAGGATGTTATCAACGTCGTGGCCGCCGGTAACTTCTCGACCGACCTGGACAACCTGCCCACGACCGACGACTCGGCCCCCGGCGACACCTGGGGTGCGCACGAGCGCGATGGACGGGCGCGGTCTACATGCCGCCGAAGCTGCGCGGCACGCTCTCCGTGTCCGCCCTGCAGCTTCCCGAGGGTGCCGACCCCTGCCACCGGCGTGCTCGAGCCGGCCTCCTGGTCGAACTGGGGTGCGAACAGCATCGACTTCGCCGCCCCGGCGCGAAGATCTACGCGCCGCTGACGAGCTGGTGCGGCAAGGCCTACGGCAACCTGTACGGCACCTCGCAGGCCTCGCCTCTGGCAGCCGCCGTCATCGCGACGCTGCGCCAGGTCCACCCGGAGATGAATGCCGAGCAGATCATCGCCCTGGCCAAGAAGCAGGCGGGGGATCCGTCGAACTGGGATCGTCTCAAGCCCGTCGAGGGCCGCGAGTACCGAGGCGCGGGCCTGCCCAACGCCCTGGACGCCGTCCTTAAGGACCAGGCGAAGCCCGTCATCGGCAGCGTCGAATACTCCACCGATGGCACCACGTGGCAGCCGCTGGCGGGGGAGAGCGTCGCCGGACGCGTCTCCATCCGCGTGACGGTGAGCGGTCCGGTGACCTCCGCGCGTCTCCTCGTCGGTGAGCGTGAAGTCGTGACCGGCGTGGGCAACGGCGCCTTCGAGGGCAACTCGGTGACGCTGCAGGCCGACGGCGTGGACGTGTCCCACCCGAACGGCACGGGACGCTTCGCGGGCGCCGCGACGGTCACGGTCGAGGCCATGGGCCGCAACAACGACTCGCGGGCCGACGACGATGCGACGCTCCAGGTTCCCTTCACGGTCAGCCCCGACCAGGTCGGCCCCGACGAGGCCCGCTCGGGCCGCTGGGTCTCCGGCGCCTTCGGCTGGTGGTGGCGCTACGAGGACGGTACCTACCCGACCTCGACGCAGCTGCGCATCGACGGGGCGATCTACCGCTTCGACGCCCGCGGGTACATGGTGACCGGCTGGGTCAGCGAGGGCGGCCACTGGTTCTACTACGGACCCTCCGGCGGCCAGGCCTCTGGCTGGATGCAGGTGCGCGGAACCTGGTACTACCTGGATCCCATCAGTGGCGAGATGGCGAGTGGTTGGACCAAGGTGCGCGACACCTGGTACTACCTGGGTTCCTCGGGCGCGATGCGCACGGGATGGATGCGCGACGGCTCCACCTGGTACTACCTGTCCGACTCCGGCGCGATGACCACAGGCTGGGCACGCATCGGATCCTCCTGGTACCACTTCGCCACCTCCGGCGCGATGAGCACCGGCTGGGTGAAGGACGGCGGCTCCTGGTTCTACCTCTCCTCCTCCGGGGCGATGGTGACCGGGGCGCGCTGGATCGACGGCACGCGCTACGTGTTCGACGACGAGGGTCGCCTCAGGAGTAAACATCACGAGGCCGGGGTTCCTTCCCGGTTGAGATGGTGAGGGGCCGCGCACGATGTCTCGTGCGCGGCCCCTCGCATGTGGGGAGGGTGTTTTCCGAGTTGGATCGCCATTATGAATTCGATAGTGTAAAGCGACAATTTCGTATACGATATTCGTATGAGTGAGCGTCTTCTTCATGGAAAGCCCGTCAGCGATGAACAGATTCAGGCGTGGGCTGATGAGGCTGAGCGCGGCTGCGACCCTGACTAAGCTGGCGCCCCCGCGTCCGGGCCGTCCTTCCGTCGGGAAGGGGCCGGGAGTGGCCGTCACGGTGCGTTTGGACGAGCAGACGCTCAGCGCGCTGATGGAACGTGCTGCTTCTGAGGGGATCGATAGCCGTTCCGACGCGATACGTGCTGCGGTGCGTGAGTGGACCCATGTCGCCTAAACTGCACGCCAGTGCACGCAAAGCATTTTGGGCGCGACCGGCTCACCGATGAGTCCGTCCTGCATGCCTATGAGCATGCCCTGAACTCTCGACCCCTCGATGATGAGGATGACCCCAGGCGGTGGCTCGTGGTGGGTATTGATCAATCTGGACGCGTTCTGGAAATGGTCGTCTTGGTTTTTGACAGTGGCGGTGAACTCCTGATTCATGCGATGAAGGCACGTCCGCAATTTCTAGAGGAACTTCGATAGTCCCTTTCTCGCAGCCTCTTGGCGCGAGAATGCCTTTAATGAACGTGGCTGCCCTCCGACCCTGCACAAGGGGGCGATCGGAGGACAGCCGCGCAAAATGCCGCTTCGCTACCTTTCTCTGGCGGACGTGAAGCCCGCCTTCTCGGGCGTTGTGCCCAGGCGTGCGGCGATCAGCTCCTTGTCCTCATCGGAGGCGAGGTCACGGACCCACGAGGCGTAGGTGGCCTCGTCGGCGTGGACCTCCTGCGTGAGCGGGTTACGCCGCTTGAGACGATCGTGCGCACGTGCGCCGCGAACACCCACACGTTCGCCACGAGGGCGGCCGCCGAGAGGATGACCATCGCCCAGGGGTTGTGGGCGCTGCGGTGGGCGAACATCGAATCCTGCATGAAATGCGGGAACGTGAGCACGACGGCCGACCACAGCGTGAGCGTGTACGCCCGGTACTGGATCCACGCGCCTCGCCCGAACTTCATGAGCGCCGGGATCGTGCACGAGGCCAGTAGCGCCACGCCCGAGTACCACGCCCGGTCCGCCAGGCAGTTGTACACGTAGGCGAGGTTCCACAGGTCGTAGGCGATGATCCACCCGATCGTCAGGTCACCCCAGATGAGGGAGCGTTCCTTGCCTTTGGACACGAAGATCCCGACCCACCCGGAGATGGCGAGCAGGTTCAAGATGCCGGCAATGCCGTTCATGATGTTCCACGGCCCGCCCCACGTGACCATCTCTGCGAGGGATCCACCCCGTGAATCCCGTAGCACTGGAAGTCGCGCACCACGGCCTCGGCGATGTTCACCGCCAGGATCGCGGGTGGGATGATCAGGTACCAGCGGTTGTAGCGCAGCCTCGGGAAGACTTGCAGGGCGACGAGGCACAGGGACCCCGCCAGCGCCGAGTACTGTTTCACGATCGGGAACCAGCCCGCCGAGGCCGTCCCCGCCGTCGAGTGCGGCCACCAGAAGATGGTCAGCGCGATGGGCACGACCACGAAGAGCGCGAGGACCACCCACATGTTGCGCTGGGCCAGCCACGCCCCGCCGGCGAGGAGCACGATGACGAGGAGGAGCATCGCGTAGTCCCACCACTGGCCGACCTCGAAAAAGAAGAGCGTCGGGTAGTCCGGGGGAGTGACGGTGCCCATCAGCGCTGCTCCTTCCCCCAATTGGGCAGGTAGGTGCGCTCCATCTTCTGGCGGATCTGCTCCTCCCAGGAGAAGGCCGGCTCGGTCCAGCCCTCGAAGTAGGAGAAGTCGACCTCGCCAGCCCACGGGCTGTCCGCTCCCGTCGGCGGCCACGACGGGTCGTCGGTGACGGGCGGACGTATCTCGGCGACGGCCGGGGCGGACCGTCCGTAGCGGAACCACTGGGTAAGGTGTCTTCGAACAGGGGAGTGTTGTCGTAGCGCCCGGCGGGCGTGCCCGAGTTGAAGAATCGCCCGCCCAGCATCCCGCGCATGAAGCGGCCCGTCAGGTGCTGCTTCTTCTTGAACTCGAGGACGCGCTTGACGTAGAGGTTTTGCAGGTGGGTCATGCACCCGCCGATGAACTCGATGTTGATCCAGTTCAGGGCCTTCATGGCTGGGGAGGCGGGCTCGTAGCCGATGCGCCAGTGGTTGATGAGGCGCGTGCGCCCGCCCGACAGGGGCACCATGTAGAAGCACCAGGCGGCCGCGAAGTGCGTCATCCCGGGGAATCGGAACGCGTAGGAGCCGGGTGCTTTTGGGCGGGTTCTTCGTGTCGACCCACTGGACCATGTACTTGCCGGGCACGACGTCCGCCCACTCCATCGACATGCCGTGGAAGTCGAAGGCAGCGATGTCGCCGGGCACCATCGAGTCGGGCTGCTGGAACTCCTCCTGGATCTCGTAGGAGTTGAAGAAGGGCAGGCGCGCGAAGACGCGCTCGAGGAACTCCGAGGAGAAGGATCCGGACTTTTCCGCGCCGATCTGCTTGAAGAGTCGCCACACCGCGTAGGCGGGCGCGTCGATCGTGATCGCGTAGGTCGAGGAGTAGCCGTTGTCGTAGTTAGCGTCGATGAGGTCGTCGCCCGGGTAGTGCCAGGCCTGCTCCTCGGGCGTGGCCTTGCCGCTCAGCTGGCTGAAGGCGTACATGCCTCCCAGGAGCGCGGCGGTGCCGGTCAGGCCGGCGGCGCAGAGGGTACGACGGGGTAGGCGGTGGCGTGTCATGGATCCTCCTCCTTGAGGAATTGACGAGGGGCGCCCGCGCTGGCGCTGGCTCGTGGGGAGCCCCGGAACGATGGGGATTTGACGGTGAACCCCGCACACTAGGTTAGTGTTTCGGATTATGATAGCCGACAACTATTAGCCCGGTTGTGCGTTCGAAGGAGAATGCCGTGGACTCGCTTTTCCTGTGGGAGCTTGGGACTCCCAAGGTCTATCTCATCTGGCTGCTGGTGCTCGCTGCCCAGATCGTCGTCGCGGAGATTAACCGGCGGTGGAACTGGACGATCTTTGCCGTGTGGACCGTCGGCGGCATCGCCCTCATGCCATACGCGTGGATCCACGGGACACCCATGGTGGGGTGGTTCCCGTTCGGCAAGTACGCGATCATGATCCTGACAGCCACCATGACGGGCACGGTGCTGGTGTACGCGAAGCGCAACCCGGTCAAGGCCCACAAGTACGCGATCTGGCTGGGCGTGGCCCTGTGGATCGGCCTGGCCGTCAACATCATGGAGGCGAACATCCGCGACCTGACGATCTACTTCAACGCGGATGCGTACTACGCGTGCGGTGCAGACTGGCAGTGCCTGAAGGGCGTCAACGATGCGCACACGATCGACATGATTGCCGGCCTGCCCGAGGCCAGGGGCGTCACCGCCGAGCTGCACTCCCAGCAGTGGTATCAGGAGGTCGCCGCCAACCTCTCCGCCCGCCACGTCGGCATCGATCCGGAGACGGGCTTCCGCACGATTGGCGGCTACTGGAACCTGCTGTCCGCCGCGGCCGGCCTGCTCAACATCATCACGATCACGGGCCTGGGCAAGATCATCGTGACCTCGCCCGGGAAGCGCCCGTGCGAGGCCTCATCTGGGTGGACATGGTGTGGCCGTGGGTGATCGCCTACGACCTGTGGAACCACGCGTTCTTGTACAACTCGCTGGCCGACTACACGTGGTACTGCACGCTCGCTCTGCTGCTCGCCTGCACGATCCCCGCGTTCATGTGGGCAAAGGGCCAGTGGATCTGGTTCCGCTGCTTCACGCTAGTCTTCTGGATCTCCATGAACACCCTCCTGCCCGAGGTCTTGGTCCCTCCTTCGGACATCTTCAACTTCGCGACGATGGACCCGCGCGCGAACATCGCGTGCGCGGCCCTGGCGCTCGCGGCCAACGTCGCGCTTTTCGCCTACTGGCTGCTGCAAGATCGTGGCGTACAAGAGGAATCCGATCACGGGCGTCCTGTACTGCGAGCTGGCCGAGTTCCGCACCATCGTGCGCGAGCACTGCGACGACAAGGACAAGTACTTCCTCGTCGACAGAATCCCAGAAACCCCCGAGGAGCTCGGCTCGAGTCCGACTCGCCCACGCCGCCCGCTGATGGCTACCGTGCCTGGATGCCCTGGTGGAAGGGAGAGGATCGGCGGCACCCGTCAAAAGCGCTCGTAGGTAGGCGACAAAACGGAGCCGTCAGTGGTTTTGCGGGCCATATGCTCCTCGCGTGGTGTGGGATGTGTGGGGGAGGGGTGGTCCTCGCTGAGGCGCCATCCTCTCCACTTCTTCACCAAAAGGTCAAGAATTCTTAAATTGTGAAACTCTCTAGGGAGGTTGTTGACAAACCTTGAGACGATGGAGCAATGGCGTGCCATCCGGAAAGCCCCGGAGACGCGTCCCCATCCGTACAGAAACGAGGAACAATGATGCATCAACGCTCATGGAAGACCCTCATCGCGGGAGGAGCGGCGCTCGCTGTTGGCGTCACGCTCACCGCGTTCGGCGCCCCCGCCCACGCGGCCGGCGTCCCGGGGATCACCTCCGAGGCTCGCGCCCAGGACGAGGTCATGAACTACGCGGTCAACCTGACCGCCGACGCCTCCCACTACGACTTCAACGCGGCCGTCTCCAAGGCCTCGGAAAATGGTGTGGTCCTGGCCCAGTACCCCGAATTCAACACCTTCTTCGTCCAGTCGGTGAAGGCCTCCTTCGCCCCGACGCTCGGCAAGAGCCTCGTCGACGCCGGCATCTCCTACCAGTCGATTGGCCCCACCCGCTATAAGACGGTCACTGGCTCCGAGGTGCGCACCGAGCAGCCGCAGACCACCGCGTCCGAGGCCAACGCCGTCGCTGACGCCGCGGGCACCCGCTCGACCGGCCTGTCCGCCGACTCCCAGCTCAACGACTTCACCCCCGACGAAGGCGACGCCAACGCCTGGGGCCTGGCCGCCGTCGGCGCGCTCGAGGCCCAGCAGGTCGACGTCCCCCTCGAGAATGTGACCGTCGGCGTCATGGACACCGGCATCGACCCGGACCACAAGGACCTCAAGGAACACCTCGACGCCTCGCGTTCCGTGGGCTGCCAGATCAACGGCATCCCCAGCCAGAACCCTGCGGACTGGAAGGATGACCACTACCACGGCACGCACGTCGCCGGCACGATTGCCGCTGCGCACAACGCGTACGGCGTGGACGGCGTGGCCCCCAGTGCCACGATCGTTTCGCGATCAAGACCTCGAACGAGGCCGGCTCCTTCTACCCCGAGTACGTGGCCTGCGCCTTCGACTGGGCTGCCGAGCACGACATCGACGTGACGAACTCCAGCTACTACATGGACCCCTACGCCTTCTGGATGCCCACCGAGGGCTCCCAGGCAGCGGGCCTTGAGGCTGCCTCGCGCGCGATCCGCTACGCGAAGAACCACGGCGTCGTCAACATCGCCGCTGAAGGTAACGACAACGACGACCACGACAACCCGACGATCGACAAGGCATCGCCCAACGACGTCGAGGGTGCCGCGGTCGAGCGCAACGTGGCCGGCGGCATTGACGTGCCCGCCATGCTCAACGACTCGGTCGTCTCTGTGTCCGCCGTCGCCCTGCCCACCGGCACCGACCCGGCCACGGCCAAGCTCGAGCGTTCCAAGTTCTCCAACTACGGCACGAACTCCGTGGACGTGGCCGCCCCCGGCTCGCGCATCTGGTCGACCCTGCCGACCTGGAAGAAGGATCCGCCCTTTGGCTACCTGTCCGGTACCTCGATGGCTTCCCCGCACGCTGCGGGTGTCGCCGCGCTGATCAAGCAGATCCACCCGGACTACACCCCCGACCAGACGATTGCCCTGCTCAAGAAGCAGGCGGGCTACACCTACGACCGCCTCGCTGCGCCCGAGGACGGTAAGGAATACCGCGGCGCCGGCCTCGTCAACGCCCTGGCCGCAGTCCTCAAGGACCAGCCGCAGCCCGTCCTCGGCAGCCTCGAGTACTCCCACGACGGCGCCACCGACTGGCGTCCGCTCGCCGATGCGTCTGTCTCGGGCACCGTCTACGTGCGCACCACGGTCTCCGGCCCCGTCACCAAGGCCTCTCTGAAGGTCGGCGACAAGGAAGCCGTGACCGGCACCGGCACGGGCGCCTTCGAGGGTAACGAGGTCACGCTCGTGGCCGGTCCCTACAACGCCACCGACCTGATCGGCGACGCCCCCACGTCGAGGTCACGGTTGCCGCCGAGGGCCGCAACAAGGATGCCCGCGCCGATGACGACGTCAAGGACTCGATCCACTTCCACGTGGATGAATCCCTGCGCGACGGCGGCGCCTGGACCAACAGCACCGATGGCTGGAAGTACTGCTACAACGACGGCTACTGCGCCCGCAGCAAGTACGTCACCATCGATGGCTCCACCTACTACTTCAACGGCGACGCCGTGATGGCGACCGGCTGGGTCACCTTCGACGCGGCATGGCACTGGATGACCCCGTCCGGCCGCATGGCGACGGGCTGGACCAAGGTCGACGGCACCTGGTACTACTCGATCCCGCCACCGGTGCGATGGCCACCGGCTGGGTTGACGTCGACGGCTCCTGGTACTACCTGAACGCCTCGGGCGCGATGGCCACCGGCTGGGCCAACGTCGACGGCTCCTGGTACTACCTGAACGTCGACGGCTCGATGGCCACCGGCTGGACCGCCGTGAACGGCAAGTGGTACTACCTGACCGGTAACGGCGCGATGGCGATCGGCTGGGTCAACGACGGCGGTACCTGGTACTACCTCGACGCCTCCGGCAAGATGGTGACCGGCTGGGTCTCCATCGATGGCACGCGTTACCACTTCGCGCCCTCCGGCGCCTGGCTCGGCTGAGCCAAAAGGGACGAGGCCGGGGCTGGGACGCTCCGGCCTCGAACCCCGCGCTGAGCACGCTGATGCCGAGCGCGCCCTGACGCGATGCCCAACTGAAGACTAAACAGGGGCGGGTCCGAACGCATCGTTCGGACCCGCCCCGTCTGTTCCCTCACGCGTCCTGGGAGGGATCCGGGCGCCCTCAACGGTGCCCAGGGGCGCGATGGGGGTTACCCCAAGGAGTCGAAGAGGACCTGCAGGCCCTCGCCCATGGTCGGGTGCGCGACCGGCAGGAAGCGCAGCTGCTCGTAGGTCAGGCCGCCCGCCATCGCGACCTGCACGGAGGTGATGACCTCGGAGACGTTCGGGCCGATCAGCGTGGCGCCCAGGATCTGGTGCGTGTTCGCATCCACGACGGCCTTCCAGAAGCCATCGCCCGCGTATCGCATCGTCTTGGCGCGCGGAATCGCGGCCGTGGGAACCTGGCGATACGCACGTCCAGGCCGGCCTCGCGCGCCTCGCCCTCGGACAGGCCGATGCGGGCCAGCTCGGGGGTGGCGAACACGGCGTAGGGGATCGTGCGGCCCTTCGTGGTGGTGGTCGGATCGTCCAGGGACGCGCCGGTCAGCTGCGCGCGGATGATGCGGAAGTCCGACCAGGACGCGTGCGTGAACATGGGGGTTCCCGCGCAGTCGCCGGCCGCCCACACGCCCTCAGCAGAGGTGCGCAGGTGCTCATCGACCGCGACGAAACCGCGATCGGTCAGCTCAACCCCGGCCTCGTCCAGGCCGATGCCGTCCGTGTTGGGTACGCGACCCACGGCTACCAGGACCGCCTCGGCGGACACCGTCGAGCCGTCGGAGAGCGTCAGGGTCGTCGTGTTGCCCTCGCGCGAGGCCGACTCAGCGCGGCCGGGCACGATGCGCACGCCGGCGGCTTCCAGACCAGCTTCGACGACGCGTGCGGCGTCCTCGTCCTCGCGAGGCAGCACGTGATCACCCGAGGAGATGAGGGTGACGTCCACGCCGAACGTCGCCATCATCGACGCGAACTCCACGCCGATGTAGCTGGCGCCGATGATCGCCAGGGAGGAGGGGAGCTCCTCGAGGCGCAGGATCTCCTCGTTCGTCCACGCGCCCGACTCCCACAGGCCGGGGATCGCGGGACGCGCGGGCGCGAGCCCAGGTTGATGAGGACGCGCTCGCCACGAATCGTGCGCTCGCCGCCGTCCTGGAGAGCGACGGTCACCGTGCGCTCGCCCGTGAAGCGAGCCTCGCCGCGGATGAAGTCCAGGCCGGGGGCAGCGAACATCTTCTCGTGCGCGCCGACCATGGCGCCGACGATGCTCTCCTTGTGGGCGCGGAGCTTGGCCAGGTCCACGCGCGCACCCTCGGTGCCGACGACGCCGAACGCCTCGTCCGTGCGGGCATCGCTCAGGCGACGAGCCGAGTTGACCAGCGACTTCGTGGGGATGCAGGCGACGTTAATGCAGGTGCCGCCGACGAACTGGCGCTCCACCATGGCGACCTTCCAGCCCGCCTTCGCGCGCTCCATCGCGAGGGACTTTCCGGCCTTGCCGCCGCCGACAACCAGCAGGTCGACGTTCTCGATTGCGTTCGTGGACATGTTTCTCCTTGGGTAGTAAAGGGTTACCTATCTCAACGCTCCGTGCCTGGATCTATTCCAACAGGTGGTCAATCATCGGGTGCGTATTATCACGTTGAAACGGCCATATGACGCTCGTTTGGCGGGTGTAAAGAAACGAAGGCTCACATAGTGATCGTGCCGTTCGTTCAAACCCCCTTCGGCATGCTTAGATTAGGGGTATGAGGGCTCTAGAAATTGGTGATTTCAAAGAGGATGTGGGGGCCGCTCTGGCGCGCGCCTCATCCGGTGAAGTCGTCACGCTCACTGAGGAAGGTCAGCCCGTTGCCGAGCTGGGTCCCGTGCGCATGTCGACCTACGCGCAGTTGCGCGAACTGGGCCTCGAGCGCCCCGCTATGGCGGACCTCGACGCTTACCAGATGCCGTCCAAGAACCTGCCCGACGGGCGGGGGATCGTCGGCAAACTGGACGATTGATCGCCCGGCGCAGGGGGAGCGGACAGCTACCCCCGGCGCTTGGCGCGGTTCGTGGGCTCCGCGTTGAGCGGGTCCTCGGGCCACGGATGCTTCGGGTAGCGCCCGCGTAGCTGCGCACGCACGTCCCGATACGGCCCCGCCCAAAACGACGTCAGGTCAGAGGTAACAGCAGCGGGGCGCCCCGCCGGATCCGTCAGATGCAGCACCATGGGAACGCGCCCGTCCACCAGTCGGGGTGTGTCCGTCCACCCGAACGCCTGCTGGACGCGCAGCGTCAGCACCGGGTGCGCGCCGCTCCAGTCGATGGGCCGCGTACCTCCGGAAGGAATCGGCATCTTCTCTGGCGCCAGTTCGTCGAGACGTGCAGCGTCAGGCCACGGCAGCATCGAGCGCAGCGCCTCAAGCACCGACACGCTACTCAAGGAACCACCCTGTGCGAGGCGCTTCGCCCAGGGGAGGAGCCACTCGTGGGCGCTGCCCGCGAGGGCCTCATCAGACACGTCCGGCCACGGATCGCCGAGCACCTCGTGGAGCACCCGCATGCGCTCGCGCAGAGACGAGGCCTCCTTCCCCAGCCCAGATCGCCCAGTCCGCGCGCGGCCAGGTGCTCCGCCACCAGCGCGACCGCCTCCTCTTCGCTCAGGGACGAGGCCGGGGCGCTCTTGAGGGGATCGCTCCCAGGGTGCGCGTGCGGGTCGCACGCAAGGCCCCTTGTCGATCGAGGCCTGTGTGCGGGTTTCCAGCAGTGCCGCGCCGGCCGCCAGGGCGTCCTCCTCCGACAGCGGCACCGCCGCGAGAATACGCGCGTGGCGCGACGCCGGAGCCCGGTCGATCGAAGCAACAGCCAGCCACTCCCTGCCCCTCAAGGGGAGAGCCCTGCGGCAGCTCGGCACCCACGCCGCCCGCCAGAATGTGGCGGCAGACCCCGGGCGGCGCCGCGCGATCCACTCCGGGTACGCCAGCGCGCACGTCAGAGCCAGCTCGTCCTCGCGCGTGCGCGAGCCCGCCTCCTGGTGCGTAGTCACAACGGACGCGAGGGCGTCGTCCGACGCGGAATTCGGCAGACGCTGCGCCAGGCGCTCCAAGCGTGCCCGCGTCTCCTTCACCCGCGCCGCCTGCGCCTTCACGACTCCCGCATCGCTGGCGCCACCGCGACCCAGCCGACGCTCCAGCGCACCCAGGTCAGCCCCCGGAACGCGCAGGTCCTCCGACAGGAGGGCAACGAAACGCGCCGCCTTTGACGCCCCCAGGATCGCGCTCGACGCCAGGAGGGCCCTGCCCAAGGGCGGGTCCAACGGCAGCGACGCCAGCGTACGGCCGAGAGCGGTGGCGGCCCCGGCCTCGTCGATGGCGCCCAGGGAGGACAGGCGCTGCCCGGCGGCCTCCCACGTACCCGCGGGTGGAGCGTCGAGCAGGGCGAGTTCCTCCACCGGGGTGCCCCACGCGGCGACCTGGAGTCGCGCGTCCGTCAGGTCCTGCGTGGCGATGCCCGGCGCGGACTGTGCAGGCCTGCGCGCCACGTCCACCGAGTCCATGACGCGCACGGCGATGCCCGGGCCGGTGCGAGCGGCACGGCCCGCACGCTGCTCGAGGCGGGCGAGCGCCGCCGGAACGGTCACGAGAGAGGAGAGGGAGCGCCCCGCGTCGAAGCGCGGCTCGCGCGCGAGCCCCGCGTCCACGACGACGGACACGCCGGGAACGGTCAGCGAGGACTCCGCGATGGATGTAGAGAGGATGACGCGGCGACCGGAAGCGGGGGAGAGCGCGCGGTCCTGCTCGGCGGCGCTGAGCTGTCCGTGCAGCGTCAGGACCGGAATATCGCCCAGACGCAGGTTGCCTCGGACGGTCTCGATCTCGCCCACACCCGGCAAGAACACCAGAACCGACCCCTCGGTGGCTGCGACCGTCTCCTCGACCGTGCGCGCCACGTGCGCGAGATACTCGCGGCGCACGCCCACGCGCTCGTTCCCGATCGCGCCCACGGCCTCGACACCGCGCGGAGGGGGAGCGTAGCGCAGCTCCAGCGGAAAAATATCGCCCGGGATATCGACCAGAGCGGGCTCCTCGCCCGTCGAGGCGCGCAGGAAATCAACCGTTCGCGAGGCCTCGAGCGTCGCCGAGGTAAGTGCAACGAAAAGGTCGTCGCGCAGCGCCGAGCGGGCATCCAAGGCAAATGCCAGTGCCAGGTCCGTGTCCAGGTCGCGCTCATGGAACTCGTCGACGATCAGGGCAGATACCCCGGGCAGCTCCGGGTCACGCTGCAGGCGACGCAGCGCCACGCCCGGCGTCACCATCTCCACGCGCGTACGCTCGCTGACGCGCGAATCCCCGCGCACCGAATAGCCGACCTGCCCGCCGACCTCCTCGCCGAGCAGGCGCGCGATCCGGCGAGCGGCAGCCCGCGCGGCCACCCTGCGCGGCTGCGTGACGAGAACACGCCCCACCGATGCGTCGTACTGGGCCAATGCCACCGCCACCGCGGGCGGCAGTAGCGTCGTCTTACCCGTGCCCGGAGGCGCCGTGATCACCGCGCAGCCACCCGGCCGCGTCGCCGCCGCGATATCGCCCAACGCGCGCGTGACCGGCAGCTGCGGCGGGTGCGAAACGAGTTCTTCGAGGGTGGGCATGGCTCAATATTCCAAAAGAGAGTGATACTGCTGACGGGCCTTCATTGCGTGAATGACTTCAATATCGCCGTTATCCCAGCGTAGAACAACGAGTTCGAGAAGCCGTGAAGCGTGATCAAACCCTAGTCGAAACTCGCGTTGAGGGTGCTCATCGTCAAGGGGCGACGCATAGACGCGACCAGCGGTTGCGGCGGTGATGATTGCTTCCTCAGAGAGTCCGTGCTTGAAGGCAGAGGCTCGGAGCCTCATGACACCAACACTTGGATAGCTGAACGAATCGCTTCCGAGCGGGTTAGATCATGCTGGCGCGCGTATTTCTCGATTCCCTCAAGCTCGGTTTCGGTGAGACGAACAGTGATTGCTCGCGAAGGTGATGACGCGCGAGTGGGGCGTCCTCGGCGGCGGAGCATCGCAGGATCGTATCCGGCCTCGGCCTCAGCGACCCACTGATCGATCTGTTCCTCGGAGATTTCTTGACCGTTCATCGTTCTCGCACTCATAACATTATTGTAATACGAAAATGAAGGTCGTGAGGAAGATACGGTGGCAGAGTAGAATGGAAGCAGTATGACTACGGAGAACACAGCGCCGGCGCTCGCGGCGGCCACCCTCGCACACACCACGGGGCGCGTCACCATCCCCGCAGACATGGACCCGATCGTGGTCCTCGGCGTCGCAGACCAGGTTCTGCGCGCCCTCGAACGCGGCTTCCCGCATATCCGTTTCCTCGTGACCGGGCGCGAAATCTCGCTGGCCGGCACTCAGGCAGACATCGACGTGGCCGCGGGCCTCCTCGAAGAACTCATCGGCATGGCCCGGCGCGGCACCGCCCTGGACGCCACCGCCGTCGAGCAGGCCATTGGTCTGCTCGGACGCCTCACCTCGGGCGACGCCCCCACGGAAGAGATCCTCTCCGCGCGCGGGCGTTCGATTCGCCCCAAGACCCCCGGCCAGAAGGCCTACACGGACGCCATCGACCGCGCCACCGTCGTCTTCGGCATCGGCCCCGCGGGCACCGGCAAGACCTACCTGGCGATGGCCCAGGCGGTGCGCCGCCTCCTCTCCGGCGAGGTCCGCCGCATCGTCCTGACCAGACCGGCCGTCGAGGCGGGGGAGAACCTCGGCTTCCTGCCCGGATCCCTCACCGACAAGATCGACCCCTACCTGCGTCCCCTCTACGACGCCCTGGGCGACATGCTCGACCCCGAGGCCCTGCCCAAACTCATGGCCGCCGGCACGATCGAGGTCGCGCCCCTGGCCTACATGCGCGGACGCACCCTCAACGACTCCTTCATCATCCTGGACGAAGCCCAGAACACGACGGTCGGCCAGATGAAGATGTTCCTCACCCGCCTGGGCTTTGGCTCCAAGGTCGTCGTCACGGGCGACGCCTCGCAGATCGATCTGCCCGGCAGCCAGACCTCCGGCCTGTCAGTCGTCGAAAACATCCTCGGCGACATCGACGACATCGAGTTCTGCCACCTGACCAGCGCCGACGTCGTGCGCCACGAGCTGGTCGGCGCGATCATTGATGCCTACCAGCGCTTCGACGACAAAAACGCCGCGCGTCGCGCACGCACGCGCAGCCACAACACCGCACGCAGGGAGTACACGTCATGACCGAGGTCATCAACGAGACCGACTACGAGATCAACGAAGCCGAGTTTTCCGCGCTGGCCGACTACGTGCTCGACCAGATGCACGTCAGCTCCGACGCGGAAGTCAACATCATCTTCATCGAGCCCGAGCCGATGGAAGACCTGCACGTGCGCTGGCTGGACCTGCCCGGCCCCACCGACGTCATGAGCTTCCCCATGGACGAGCTGCGCCCCGGCACAGCGGATCACCCCACGCCCCCGGTATGCTCGGTGACATCTGCATCTGCCCGCAGGTCGCCGCCCGCCAGGCCGCCGAGTCCGGCCACAGCGCCGCCGAGGAGATGCTCCTCCTGGCCACGCACGGCATGCTGCACCTCCTGGGCTACGACCACGCGACCGACGCTGAGCGCGAGGTCATGTTCGCCCTCCAGCGCAAGCTCCTCCTGACCTTCCTGGCCACCCGATGATCCTTCCCCTGCAGGCGTCCCCGGCCTCGCCGATCCTGGATGTGCCCTCCGTGGCGCTCCTGGTCCTCGCGGTCGTCGCCCTGGTGTCCGCGTCTGTCGCCCAGAGCGTCGAGCAGGCCGTCCAGCGCCTGACCCTGGCCGGCGTCGAGGACCTCATCGAGGACGAGCGCCGGAACGCGCGCATCCTCTACGGCCTCATCGATCACCGTCGGCGTACCCCTGCTGTCGCTGCGTGCCTTCCGTACCTTCTGGCAGGTCGTCTTCGCCGTTATGGGCACGATCATCCTGGTCGATACCCACCTGCCATGGTGGGCCGTTGCCCTCATTGCGGTGTTGGTGATTGCGGCCCTGCAGCTGCTCTTCGTGTCCTTCCTGCCCGCCCAGTGGGGCGCGCGCAACCCCGAGGGTATCGCCCTGGCGGGCACCAGGTTCGCGGACCGCCTCGCGCGTCTCAGCCACCTGGTCGACCCCTCCTGACCCGCGTACGTTCTCGCGCCCCGCCCCTGAGCCCACCGAGGCCCAGGTGCGCGCCGAACTGATCTCCGACCTCCGTGAGATCGTCGACGAGGTCGGCGAACCCGAGAGCTTCGAGGAAGAGGACCGCGACATGGTCCGCTCCGTCCTCGACCTCGGGCACACGCTCGTGCGCGAGGTCATGGTGCCGCGCGGACATGGTGACCATCGACGCCGACACGCCCGCCCCCTCCGCCCTGCGCCTGTTCGTGCGCTCCGGCTTCTCGCGCGTGCCCGTCGTGGGCGACGACGTGGACGACATCCGCGGCATCCTGTACTTCAGGACCTTGTGTCGCGCTGGGGAGGCCACGGGCGGCCAGCTCGACATGCGCGCCGAGCAGATGATGCGCCCCGCCGAGTTCGCCGTCGAGATGAAGCCCTGCGGACGACATGCTGCGCCAGATGCAGGCCGAGCGTTTCCACATGGCCATCGTCATCGACGAGTACGGCGGCGTCGCGGGCCTGGTCACGCTCGAGGACATCCTCGAGGAAGTTGTTGACGAGCTGACCGACGAGCATGACCGCCACTCCATCGAACCCGAGGAAGTCGAGCCGGGCGTCTGGCGCGTCCCCGCACGCTACCCGATCTCCGAGCTGGGTGAGCTCCTCGACCGCGAGATCGAAGACGAGGACGTCGACTCGTCGGCGGCCTGCTCGCCAAGGCGATTGGGCGGGTGCCCCTCCCGGCGCGACCGGCACCCTCGCCGGCGTCATAATGACGGCGGAAGAGGCGCGCGCGGGCGCCGTCGCCAAGTCTCCACGATTCTCTGCCGTCTCGACCCCGACGCACAGCTCCTGACCCCCGACCTCAACCCCGCCGACGACAAGGACAACTGACATGCGATTCCCTCCGACGACGAACTCATGGCTGGCCCCTAACGCCTTCGGCGACGCTCGCATTGAGGTTGCCCCCGACGCCGCCGACCCGGAAGCCGACGCTCGCGCGCAGATCGACGCCGGCCTCGGCGAAGAGACCGCGGACGAGGCCGGGGGCGCAGCCCGGCGACGACGAGGGACTTTGAAGACTCTGAGGAAGACGGGACGACGATTACGAGGACCTCGAGGGCCTGGAGGACGAGGAGGACGCCGACCTCGATGCCTTCGAGGCGATGACCTCGCTGGCTTCCCTGCGCGAGGACGCGGCCGCGACCATCGAGATGCCGGACTTCCCGGAGGACTTCCGCGCCGGCTTCATCTCGATCGTCGGGCGCCCCAACGTCGGTAAGTCGACCCTGACGAACGCGCTGGTCGGGCACAAGATTGCGATCACCTCGGGCCGTCCCGAGACTACGCGCCATAACATTCGCGGCATCGTGCACGGGGATAACTACCAGCTGGTGCTCGTGGACACCCCCGGATACCACCGCCCACGCACGCTGCTGGGCAAGCGACTCAACGACATGGTGCGCGAGGCCCTCTCCGAGGTTGACGTCGTGCTCTTCTGCCTGCCCGCCGACCAGCGCATCGGCCCCGGCGACCAGTTCATCGCACGTGAGCTGCGCGGCATCAAGCGACCCATCATTGCTGTGGCGACCAAGTGCGACGCCGTGCCGCGCGAGCGTGTCATGAAGCACCTGTTGTCCATTGAGAAGCTGGGGGAGTGGGCCGCCATTGTGCCGGTCTCCTCCGTGGAGGGCAAGGGCATCGACCACCTGCGCGAGGTGCTCGCGCAGACTGTGCCGCTGTCGCCGCCGCTGTACCCCGAGGGTGACGTCACCGACGAGTCCCGTGACACCCTGATCGCCGAGTTTATCCGCGAGGCCGCCCTGGAGGGCGTGCGCGACGAGCTGCCCCACTCCCCGGCCGTCCAGGTCGAGGAGATCATCGAGAGCCGCGCCGCGAGGGCGACGACCGCCCGCCCATGCTCGACATTCATCGTGAACGTCTACGTTGAGCGCGACTCCCAGAAGGCCATCATCATCGGCCGCAAGGGAAGCCGCCTCAAGCAGATCGGCACCCAGGCCCGCGCGCACATTGAGGAGCTGCTGGGCCGCCGCGTGTACCTCGACCTGCACGTGCGCACCGCGAAGGACTGGCAGTCCGACCCGAAGATGCTGGGAAGGTTGGGGTTCTGACATGCCCAGCGTCATCCGTGTACGTGGCGCCCGCGTCCACAACTGAAGAACGTGGACGTCGACGTTCCCTTGAACGAATTCGTCGCGGTCGCGGGCGTGTCCGGTCGGGCAAATCCTCCCTGGCCCTGGGCACGCTCTATGCAGAGGGATCGCGGCGTTACCTGGAGGTCCCTGGCGACCTACACGCGTCGGCGTATCTCCCAGGCTGCCAGGCCTCGGCCGACGAGGTTGAGCACGTGCCGCCGCGCTCGCGCTGCGCCAGCGCCAGGTGTACCCGACGTGCGCTCCACCTTCGGTACGGCGACGGAGCTTCCAACCACCTGCGCCCTGCTGTT